>WBZY01000034.1_pt1 | contig 189386 bp, 164 predicted proteins | sample 5204191 | NCBI WGS metagenome assembly WBZY01 (sample SAMN12344363, study PRJNA552823) | activated sludge metagenome | biome: Activated sludge suspended growth; feature: Anammox Sidestream; material: Wastewater; isolation source: activated sludge from anammox sidestream of wastewater treatment...
CATCGCCTGCCCCGGCGCTGGAAGAGCTATTACGCCCATGTCAACCTCGAACAGGACCAACCTGAAATTGCAACCCTAACACAGGACCAACACCTTTAACCTGTCAACTTTTTTCAGGACGAGACAGTGTCCCATCCGAATATCTTTCCCACCTCCAGCATCACCCCATGGCGCACCTGCCCTCCCCTGCCCTCGTGCTCACCGCCGTCCTGATCCACAGCGGTGCGGTCGTGCACGCCGGCCCCGCTCCCTTCCACCACGGCCTGCCCATGGCCATCGCGCTCCCGCCGGTGGTGAACGACGACTGCAACGGCGCACTGCCCATCGCCTGCGGCGACACCGTGCAGGGCTCCACCACCGATGCGCTCGCCGACGCGGTGGCGGGCTGCGGCACCGGCATCGAGGCCCCGGGCATCTGGTACACCTTCACCGGCATGCAGGGCAGCACCACCCTGAGCACGTGCAACATGGCCGACTACGACACGCGCATCAACGTGTACAGCGGCAGTTGCGGCAACCTGGTGTGCGTGGGCGGCAACGACGACAGCCCGTTGTGCGCGGGCTACAGCTCGGAGCTCACCGTGCTCACCGACCCGGGCGTCACTTACTACGTGCTGGTGCAGGGCTACAACGGGCAGACGGGCGACTTCACCCTGGCGATGAGCTGCACCGGTTGTCCGGCGCCCGAGGACGTGGTGGTGAGCCCCAGCGACACGCAGGCGATCGTGTACTGGACCAGCAGCAACGGCAGCGGGACCTTCACGGTGGAGCACGGACCGGCGGGCTTCGTCCCCGGTACGGGCACGGTGGTGAGCGGCACCCTGGGACTGAACGGACCGCCGGTGACGTTGAACGGGTTGATGCCCGGCACGGACATGGAGCTTTACGTGCACGAGGACTGCGGGGGCGGCGAGGTGAGCGACGTGGTGGGCCCGGTCGCCTTCACCACCCGGCTCGACCCCGTGGCCGCCAATGCCTTCTGCTACCAGGCCGAGGCGATCAATTGCGGCGACACGCTGGCGGGGGACACCGAAGCAGGCCTCTACACCCCCGCACCCACCTGTGCGGCCGCGTCCGTCAGCGCGCCCGGCCTTTGGTACCTCCTGATCGGCAGTGGCGAGGATGTGACGCTCACCACCTGCGGCCAGGCGGCGTTCGACACCCGGATCAGCGTCTTCGAAGGCAGCTGCGGCAACCTGGTCTGCGCTGCCGGTAACGACGACGCCACCGGCTGCAGCGGGAACACCAGCCGCATCACCTTCCCCACCGGCAACGGCACGGAATACCTGGTGCTGGTGCATGGGTACAACGGCGCCATGGGCTCCTTCCTGCTGTCCATGTACTGTGCACCGCCATGCGCCAACGTGCCGGCGAACGATGCCTGCGCCAACGCCGCACCCCTGCCCACCCTGCCCCTGGGCACCTGCACCACGCCCACGCAGGGTACCAACGTGTGCGCCTACGGTTCGCCACTGCCCAACCCGCCCTGCGACCCGTGGGCCAACATCGTGGATGTGTGGTACACGTTCAATACCGGCGATACCGGTTCGCACGTGCTGACCCTGGAGAGCCAGGGCGCCGACGGCCTGAACATGGCCGTTTACACGGATTGCGCCACGCCCACCTACCTCAGCTGCTTCACCGGGGTGAACGCACCCGTGACGTTGGAGAACCTGCCGCTGAACACGGACCTGCTGGTGCGCGTGTGGAACGGCGGCGGCGACGACGCGGGGCCCTTCACCCTGTGCGACCAGGCGGCGCTGGCCACCGGCATGCCCACCGTTGACCGGCCGGCGCTCGCCGCCTTCCCGGTGCCGGTGCGCGACGTGCTGCAGCTCACCGGCGTGCCCGCCCATGCGCGCACAGCTTCGGTGCACGACCTGCAGGGACGCCCCGTGCGGACGATGGCCGTGCGTGCCCGCGACGCAAGGACCTCCCTGCCGGTGCATGACCTGCCGGACGGCGCCTACCTGTTGCTGCTGGACGACGGCCAGAGCGGCATCGTGCGTTTCGCGGTGGCCCGCTGATCACGGCGTCCCTACGGCCAGACGCCGACGCACCTCGGCGGCCCAGCGGGCCTGGGCGGCCGCATCACGGCCGTGGTCGGTGTCGCGGTCGTAGCGCTCCTGCTCCTCGCGCAGGCGGTCCATCATGCGGTCGTGCGCCCGCTGGAAGGCCGCCTCGGGGTCGTCCCCGACGAGCAGGTCGGGCAGGTCCCGGGCGAAGCGGCGGGCGTGCAGCTCGGCCAGGTCGAAGTGCAGCTGCTCGTGCGCCAGCAACGGTGCGCTGGCCTTCGCCGGTGGCCGCACCCAGCTCTTCTCCGGCATGAACACACAGCGGACCTCGGCCGTGACGCGGCCCCGCGCATCACGCTCGAAGTTGGCCGAGATGCCGTAGTACGTGTAGGCGTCGCGCGTGGTGTTGCGCGGCGGCGCACCCTGGAAATCGGCCCAGGTGAGCGGCCGGTCCGCGGCCCACGGGATGGCGGGCTGGGCCTGGAGGACGGCGGTGAAAACTACGCCCAGGAGCATCAGCACCGGGCGGAAGGTCGAAGGTGCGGGCAATGGCATCACGCCGGAGGAACGCCAAGGTCGTGCCGATCCGTGCCCTTCACTGCTTCAGGAGACCGCGGGTGCTGCGTCCCGCGGCGCCGAGCAGTTCCAGCCGGTACACGCCCACAGGCAGTGCCGCGACGTCCACGAACAACCGTCCGTCGGGCGGAACACGGCCGTGGAACAGGGTGCGCACGAGGCGGCCGGTGGCGTCGAGCAGGCGCAGTTCCACCCGTTCGTCGCAGCCCGCTTCCACGCCCACCACCACGATGGCGGTGGCCGGGTTGGGGTAGAGCGCCGCGAAGGACGGACCTTCCACGGGGTTCACGGCGGTGTTGGCGTCCAGCACCCGGAAGCTCCACCAGCCCGCGGGGGCCACCAGGGGCCGCACCTGTACTTTGCCGCTGTTGGCCGTGGCCTCGATGTAGTAGAAGATGCGGGTGCCCACGGGCTGCGCGGGGATGGCCCCGGCCCACACATCGCCGCCCTGATCGGTGAGGGGGACCGCCGCGAAACCGGCGGCGGTGTCCACCGTCCAGTACAACTGCGCCGAGGCGATGCCCGTGCGATGCCGGATGTAGGCCTCCACGGCGTACGGGTCCACGGTCTCGTAGGTGTCGTCCAGCCGCTGGTGGCGGATCAGCAACGGGTCGCTGACACCGATACCCTTGGTGATGCAGTGGATGGCTCCGCTGGCACTGATGATGTTCAGGCCCTGGTCATCGCAGTCGATGCCCACCACCTTGTAGCCGGGCAGGCTCTCCTGCAGGATGCGGAGGCCCACCGTGTCGTACGCCGTCCGATAGGTGGGCACCAGCACCGTGCCGTTGATGAAGACGTTGTTGGCGTAGGTGCGGTAGCTGGCGTCGGGCGGGTAGTTGCCCCCGGTGCTCGGCGGCATGGGCACGCGGATCACCTCGTACGGCGTGCCGAACACGCTGTTGTACGTGGCGGTCACGTCGTCCAGGTTGGACTCGATCTGCGGCCCGTCGCTGAGGCCGAGCGGGAACTCACCCACCAGCAGGTGCTCCTCGTCGAGCAGCTTCATGTGCATGTCGATGTGGTGGATGTTGTCGTAGGGCAGCGTCGGCATCTTGATGTAGCGGCCGGGCTGAATGCCCATCCAGGTGTTCATGATCGCATCCACCTGCGCCTCGTTCTTCACGGTCTGGTTGAACTGGCCGTTGGGCCCGTTCTCGTCCATCACCAGCCAGCTGCTGAAGGCCGTACCGAAGCCGTCGCACATGAAGTTGCCGCCGGTGTGCACCAGATCGTTCGGCGCGGCGGTGGTGCCGTACACGGGGATGCCCTTGAAGCCGCCCACCAGGTCGGACATGGCATCGTCCAAGGGCCGTGGCCGGTTGTAGATCCAATCCAGCAGGAAGAGCGAATCCACCTCGTTCAGGTAGATGCTCTCAGCGAAGTAGTCGCGCGACCAGATGCTGTTGTACGGTCCTTCGACCAGGGTGATGTTGTCGAGGTTGTCCAGCGGGCCGCCGTACTGGGAATTGTTGAGGTAGGCGGTGACGTCGGCCGCGTCGTCGCAGACGATGATGACCTCGCACTCCTGCTTGGCGTGGCGGACGATCTGCTTGAGGATGCCTTCATACTGGGCCCAGCACAGCACCAGGCTCTGGATCTCCTCCCACTCGGCCATGGTGCGCACCGGCCCCGGGGGCGGGGTGGTGATCCCGCGTCCGTCCGTGGCGCGGCTGTCGCGGTAGTCGCGGATCAAGGCGTGCTCGTGCGGGGCCAGGGTGTGCGGCAGCGGGGTCTGCTTCTGGGCGACCAGCACGAAGGCCGGTGCCAGCAGAGCGGCCGGAAGGAGGAGGCGGCGCAGCATGCGAACGGGGTTGTGCGGGCAAGGTAGCATGCGGGCCCGCGCACCGTGGAACGCGTTGCCCGCCGGCCTTGGAAGGCCGCGTCAGGGCAGCTGCTCGATGCGGGTGGCCGTGGGCACGGCGCCGCCGACGTTCACCAGCACGGGGTCGCGGTCGTTGGCGCCACCGGCGTACTTCACCTGGCCGTCGAGGTTCACGTCCTCCGCGTAATAACCGCCCACCGTGGTGGTGGGCACCGCGCCGCCGATGCGCACCAGGATGGGATCGCGGTCGTTGGAGCCGCCGGCGTACTTCAGGCGGTCGTCGCGGAGCACGTTGCCGGCCCACAGGGCCCGCACGCCGCCCAGGCTCTTGCGCGCCTCGGTGCCCCAGGCCAGGGTGGCCGGCGCCGTGAGGTCGAGCGCGGTGGTGCCGGGGCCCATCGGCAGCGGCGCGGCCGTCATCACCCCGAGGTGGTTGCGGTGGCGCACCGCCACGTGGTAGCTGCCCGGCGGCAGGTCGAACAGCACGGGCGTTCCGCCGTCCACGCCCGCGATGTCGCCGTCGCGTTGCAGCAGGGCGGTGCGCGAAGCCAGCACCTGGGCCGGGTCGCCCGCCGCGCGCAGCTCCACCAGCACCCAGTCCGTGACGGCATCGGGGCCGGTGACGGCCAGCACGGGCGCCGTGGTGGCCGGGGTGCTGTTGTTCAACACGGTGAAGCCCGCCGCGGTGTACGGCTCGGTGAGCGGGACCAGGCCCTGGGCACGCAGGTCGTCGCGCATCAGGCCCGCCAGGGTGTCGTACGCCCCCTCGAGGAGGACGCGCGCCGCCAGGGCGATACCGGGGGCCGGGACGACCGTGAAGCGCCACCAGCCCTGCGGTGCGGTGATGGGCCTCACCTGCACCTTGCCGTCGTTGGCCACCGCCCGGATGTGGTAGTACACGGTGCCGCCACCGGGCTGCTCGGGCAGCGTGGCCGTCCACACGTCGGCACCGGCGTGGGTCATCGGCACGGGCACATAGCCCTGGGCGGTGTCGGTGGTCCAGTACACCTCCGCCGCAGCGATACCCGTGCGATGGCGGATGTACGCTTCCACGGGATAGCCGCTGCCGTCGTTGGTGCGGTCGGCCAGGGGCTCGTGGCGGATGAGCAGCGGCCGGGCCACGCCGATGCCCTTGGTGATGCAGTGCAGCGCACCGCTCTGCGCGATGATGTTGCCGCTGGCATCGTCGCAGTCGATGCCCACCACCTTGTAGCCCGGCAGCGCCTCGCGGTAGATGCGCAGCGCCGTGCTGTCGTACTGTTCCCGGTAGGTGGGCACCAGGATGGTGCGGTTGATGAAGATGCTGTTGGTGTAGGTGCGGTAGCTGCTGTTCGGCGGATAGGAGCCACCGGTGCTGGGCGGCATGGGCACGCGGATGATCCGGTAGGGCGTGCCGAAGATGCTCAGGTGGTCCTGCTGGATGGCCTGCAGGTTGGCCTCCAGCTGCGGTCCGTCGCTCACCCCGGCGGGGAACTGGCCCACCAGCAGGGTCCGCTCGTCCAGCAGCTTCATGTGCATGTCGATGTGGTGGATGTTGTCGTAGGGCAGCGTCGGCATGCGCACGTAGCGGCCGCTGTCGATCCCCATCCAGGCGGTCATCATGGCGTCCACCTCGGCGGGCGTCCGGTCGGTCTGGTTGTACACGCCGCCCGGGCCGTTCTCATCCACCACCAGGTCGCTGCTGAAGGCGGTGCCGAAGCCGTCGCACATGAAGTTGCCGCCCGTGTGCACCAGGTCGTTCGGTGCGGTGGTGGTGCCGTACACGGCGATGCCCTTGAAGGCGCCGATCGCGTCGGCGGTGGCGTCGTCCGCAGGCCGCGGGCGGTTGTAGATCCAGTCCAGCAGGAACAGGGAGTCGACCTCGTTCTGGTACATGCTCTCGGGGCCGTAGTCGCGGATCCAGATGCTGTTGTACGGCGTGTTGAGGAAGCTGATGCCGTTGAGGTCGGGGAGCGGTGCGCCACCGGCATTGCTCGCCAGCAGGTAGCTGGTGATGTTGGCCTGGGAGTTGGAGCTGCCGGGGTTGCCGCAGAGGATGAGCACCTCGCACTCGGCCTTGGCGTGGCGGACGATCTGTTTCAGGATGGAGGGGAAGGACACCCAGGCCACGCAGAGGGTCTGCACTTCCTCCCACTCGGCCATGGTGCGCGGCGTGAAGGGCGGCGGGGTGCTGATGGCGCGGGCAGTGGCGGCGCGGCTGTCGCGGTAGGCCCGGATAAGCGGCACCTCCGCGGGGTCGAGGGTGTGCGGCAGCCCCAGCTGGGCGACGGCGGTGGCCGGGATCAGCAGGGCCAGTGCAAGGGCCGCGGTGAGCCAGGCAGGCGGAAAGTAACGAACGGGCGTCATGGTCCGCAAGGTAGCGGGTGGCCCGGTCACCGTCCCGAAGCGCGGAACCGCTTGTACAGACCGAGCACCTCGCGCACGTATAGGAAGGTCTGGCTCCCCTTGCAACGCCCGGCGGTGATGCCCGGCAGGCGGTAGTACCGCGGCAGGGCCAGCAGGGTGATGGCGCGCTCCACATGCCCGGTCCAGCGGTGGCGGTCCAGGCCCAGCTCTTCGGCCAGGCGCTGCGCATCCCGCACATGGCCCGGGCCCGCGTTGTAGGCGGCCAGCACGAAATGCAGGCGTTCGTCGGCGTCGGGGATGCTGCGGCGCCACAGGCTGTCGAGCACCGCCAGGTAGGTGGCCGCCGCATGCACCTGCCCCTCCACCATCTCCACGCTGTCCATCCCCAGCCGCTCGGCCGTGGCCGGCATCATCTGCATGAGGCCCTGCGCACCCTTGACACTGATGGCCGACGTGTCGAAGCGCGATTCCTTGAAGGCGATGGCGGCCAGCAGCTCCCAGTCCCAGTGCATCAGGTCCGCCTTCTCCCGGAACACGTCGTCGAAGGGCGAGAGCGAGTCGCCCGCCGGTGGACGCGCACGGGTGCTCCCCAAGGGACCGCGCTTCGGCAGGCGCCGTCCGTAGGCGGCCACGATGAGACCGCGGGCCTCCTGTTCGTCCGGCCGGAGCAGCCAGTGATCCAACGCCTCGCGCAGCCGGGTGGCGTTGCGGCGCACGGCGAACACCAGGTCCTCGGCGGGAGCGTCCACCGGGTCGAAGGCGAGCTGCGGAAGCTCCTCGGCGAGGTGCCGCGCCTCGAGGTCGCCCACGAGCGCCGCCGGCAGGGTGCCCACGGCCACCGCTTCGATGAGGGCGGTGCCGGTCCGTGCATCGGCGATGCGCGTCGTGGTCGTGTCGTAGGCCCAGGGCCCGTGGACGTAAGCGCGCAGCGTGTCCGTCCCCGCGTCGCCGGTGCCGGTGGCCCGGTCGGGGCGCAGGTGCACCATCACCGGCGTGGTGTGCCACCAGGGCGTGGTGCAGGCCACGGCATCGCCGAAGCGACCGCGATGGAGCAGGGCGGCGATCACATCACCCGCACCGCGCTGCAGCATGGGGAGCAGGCTGTCGGGCGGCACCGGCAGTACCTGGAGGGGGAGCTTGGTGTGCCGGGCGAAGCGCTCGAGCAGCTCGGTCTCGGCGCCGCGTTCCCCGCCGGGGAATTGTTCGTATGTGAGCGGATGCTCCACCACGAGCACCCGCAGGGTGTCGGCGGCGATGGCCCCGAGGTCGCGGTCCACGAGCGGCACGGCCCATGGCCGCACCGGGGTGTTCCGCGCATGGTCCTTCTGCAGGGCCCGGATCAGCAGGCCCAGGAGGCCGAGGGCCAGCAGGCCCAGGAGCGCGATGCGTCGGGAGCGGATCATCGTTGGGCGGCGGTGGCGCGTTCGATGTCGGTGAGGAAGCCGATGAACTCCGCGCGGTAGGCGTCGTAGTGCTGCCAGAGCACCGCTTCGGCGCCGGCCATCACGTGTCCTTCAGGCGCACGGCGGGCCATGCCGCCCAAGGCGGCGGCGAGGCCTTCACGGCGGGCATAGGCGCCCAGCCAGTCCTCGGCGATCAGGTGGGGCAGCATGCGTGCCGGCCGTCCCTCCATCCACGCGGCGTGCGCCCCGAGCACCGCGTACATGCGTGCTGTGAAGAGGTGCAGCGGCTCGGGATGCACCGCGGCCCAATGGACCGCCAGCAGGTGGTCGTAGAACAGGTCCATGACGACCGGCGCGTAGCGGCCGGCGTGGTCGCGCACCCGTTCGCGGCCCGCGCGGGCCAGCGGGTGCCCGTCGGTGTAGTGGTCGATGGCGCGGTGCAGCCGGATGCCCTTCCGCAGGCCTTCCGGGAAGCGCCCCAGATCGCCGCCCTTGATCGCGTCGGCCATGTAGTTGCCCGTGATCACCAACGGGTCGTCGCCGCTCAGGTACAGATGGCCCAGGAAGTTCATCGCGGGGCCCGAAGGTACCGCCCATCCAACCCGCGGGTGCGCCGCCCATGGAATGGCGATCCGGGTCCGCGGCGGCGCCGGTACCTTCGTACGGTCGCATGACCCCGCGCCGCCGCCATCTGTTGTACTGGGCCACCCAGCTCGTGGCCTGGGGCGGCTACGTGGGGCTCTTCGTGCTGTGGAACTACGTCAAGGGCTCGCTGGGCGCCGAGGTCTACGTGGTGATGGTGCTGGTGTTCGCGCTGGGCATCGGCACCAGCCATGCGCTGCGTGCGGTGATGGTGCGCAACGGCTGGCTGGACCGTCCGCTGGGCTTCCTGATCCCGCGCCTGGCGCTCGCCGGCCTGTTGCTGGGGCTGGCCGCCACGGCCATCGAGGGGGCGCTGGTGAGCCTGCTGCTGCCCGAATTCGGCTCGTTGTTCACCGGCGACATCGCCCGCTTCTTCAGCCAGCTCGTGAACTGGGTGGTGCTGCTGGTGATGTGGTCCCTCTCCTACCTGGCCTACCACTACTTCGCCCGCATCCGCCTGGAGGAGGTGCGCAACCTGCGGCTGCAGACGGCCGATCGGGAGAACCAGCTCAACAACCTGCGCAGCCAGCTCAACCCGCACTTCATGTTCAACGCGCTCAACGGCATCCGGGCGTTGATCGACGAGGACCCCGCGCAGGCCAAGCGCGCCATCACGCAGTTGAGCGCCATCCTGCGCAACGCCATGAACACCGTGAAACGGCGCACGGTGCCGCTGGGCGAGGAGGTGGACATCGTGAAGGCCTACCTCGCCCTGGAGGCCATGCGCTACGAGGAGCGGCTGCGCGTGCAGTTCGACGTGCCCCCGGGGCTGGAACGCGAACCCGTGCCGCCCATGCTGATGCAGACCCTGGTGGAGAACGCCGTGCGCCACGGCATCGCCAAGCTCACCGGGGGCGGCGACATCCACATCACGGCGCGGCAGGAGGCCGACGGGCTGCACCTCACGGTGCGCAACACCGGCCACTACGAGCCCGGGCGCATCAACGGCAGCGGCATCGGCCTGCGCAACACCCGCAAGCGCCTCGACCTCATCTACGGCCACAAGGCCAACATGCGGATCACCAACGAGCACGGCTTGGTGGTCACCGACGTGCTGATCCCGCGCATGGAACGGTCGGTGCTGGAGAACGACGACTGAACCCGCCCCTGGACCCGCGTACCGATCGCCACACCGCACCCGGCCACCGGCCCCGCTGAACGACCCGACCCGAACAACCAACGACCCATGAAGACCCTGATCATCGATGACGAACGGCTGGCCCGCAAGGAACTGATCTCCCTGCTGGAGAAGCACGACGACGTGGAGGTGGTGGGCGAGGCGGCCAACGCCGACGAGGCCGAGGCCCTGATCGCCGAGAAGCGGCCGGACCTGCTCTTCCTGGACATCAACATGCCGGGGCGCGACGGCTTCGAGCTGCTCTCGGCGCTGGACCGGCCGCCGCACGTGATCTTCGTCACCGCGTACGACGAGCATGCCATCCGGGCCTTCCAGGTGAACGCGTTGGACTATGTGCTCAAGCCGATCGACCCCGAGCGGCTGAGCGCGGCCCTGGCCAAGGTGCCGAGCACTTCCGCAGAGGACGTGCCGCAGCGCGAACTCCTGCGCGAGAGCGACCAGATCTTCCTGAAGGACGGCGAGAAATGCTGGTTCGTGACGCTCAAGGACGTGCGGGTCTTCGAAAGCGAGGGCAACTACGTGCGCGTGCGCTTCGCCGACCAGAAACCGCTGGTGCTGCGGAGCCTCAACAAGCTCGAGGAGAAGCTGGACCCCCTCACCTTCTTCCGCGCCAGCCGCAAGCACATCGTCAACCTGCGCTGGGTGGACAAGATCGAGCCGTGGTTCAACGGCGGGCTGATGGTGAAGCTCAAGCCGGCCGACAAGAGCGGCGCCCCGGGCGAGAGCATCGAGGTGAGCCGGCGGCAGGCCACACGCTTCAAGGAGCTGCTGAGCCTCTGACCCCCGACGACGGGTGGTGGCTCACCGTTCCACGACCAGCCGCGCCCGGCCGACCACCGCACCATCGGCCGCGACCAGCCGCAGGATGTGCACGCCCGGGGCCACGGTGGCCGGTACGATCAGCCCAAGGTGATCCGCCCCGTCCTGCCTGCGCACGGGCATGGGAACGGAACCGCCGAGCGGTCCAACGAGCTCGGCCGCAAGATCCCCGGGCAAGGCGCCTTGGCACACGATCCTCATGGGTCCCCCGGCCGTCACCGGGTTGGGCGTCACGGACATCAAAGGGAAGCCCCCCTGTTCGCCCACGGCGGAACCCACCTCGTTCAGGTGGCGGAAGAGCGTGGCATCGCGACCGGCGGTCATCTGCGCTTGGCCGGCCACCAGGATGCGTCCTGCGGCCGTCAACGCGAACGCATTGGCGACATCGCTGCCGCCCATCACCGTGGTGAGCACCTGCCCGTTCGCACCGAACGCCGGATCCGGTGCGCCGTTGGGCAGGTAGCGCACCAGCACCTGGTGGCGTGGATCGGCCAAAAGCCCGCCCGAAGTACCGCACGCCAGCACCCTTCCATCCGCAAGCGCCCCCACGTCCATGAACTGATCCATCGGCGCGTTCATGAAGATCACCAGGCCGGCGTTGCCGAAACCCGCATCGTCCTGTCCCATCGGATCGAGCCGCATCACGAAGGCATCGAACGTCTGGTCCGCCAGCGCGAAATGGCCGCACAGCAGGATGTTGTCGTTCGGGTCGATGGCCATGGCCGCCGCACTCTCCGACATCTCCACGGAAATGGGCTTGAGGAGAATGCCCCCGTTGCCGAAGTCGGTGTCGAGGGTCCCGTTGGTGGTGAACCGTGCCACGAGCACGTCGAAGTCCAGAAAGCCGCCGGCACCCGTTCCTTGGTCGTACTGGCCGCAGGCCACGATGCTCCCATCGCTCTGCAGGCCGATATCCCAGAAGCGGCTGTCGTCCTCGGTCACCGCAAGCGCTGCCACGCCCGCGTTCCCGAAGGTGGGATCGAGCGTGCCGTCCGCCTCCACACGGACCACCACGGGGACGTCGTCGGAGGATCCGAACTCCGCAGCGCCGGCCAGCAGGATGCGGTGGCCCGGCAGGGGGGCCGCCGCGTAGGCGTAGCTGCTCCCGGTGCCGATGGCCAATTCGCTCATGCCCCCGACGCCGAAGGACGGATCGAGGCTGCCGTCAGGAAGCAGGCGGACGATCAACATGGCGTATGCTGAATTCGCATCCTCCCGCACCCCTGCGACCACGATCTTCTGATCATCCTGCTGGAACAGATCCAAACCGATGGTGCCGTTGAAGGCATCGATCTCCAGGATCCCATCGCCATCGAATCCCGGATCGAGCGTACCATCGGGCATGGTCCTGACCACGATCAGGTGGCCGCCGGTGCCGGGGGGCATGGTGTATCCTGTGGCCACCACGAACTGGTCGGTCTGTTGCACCATGACCTTCCGGAACTGTTCCGATGCACCGAGGTCGAGCACCAGCATGCCACCGTTGGCGAAAAGGGGATCCAATCCACCGGTCTGAGCGTGGCTCCCGAACACCCAGCACACCGCTGCAGCGACTGCAACACCATGGCGGAGGCGTGTCATGGGAAAAGGACGTTCGGTGATACCTCGAAAGTTAATGCACAGGCCGGCCGCGCCGACGCCGCATCGCGATCCCTCCCGGACGCGCCCTCCGGTCCACACCGCTTCCCCGCAGGAAGGCCCGCTGGCGCCCCTGATGGGATACCAAGCGCGGTTCCCACATGACCTTGATCAGGTGGCTTTCCACCTACTTTTGCCGCGCGCCGCAAGGCCTTTCATGGCCGGCGCCAACCCGATGAAAAGGATCCTCCTCGCCGCCGTGCTGGGCCTCCCCACCGCCCTGGCCACGGCCCAAACGGCCACCGACTTCAACTGTGCCGACTGTGCGGGCACGCCACACCAGCTCTTCGCCGAACTGGACGCCGGCAAGGTGGTGGTGCTGACCTGGGTGATGCCGTGCAACAGCTGCGTGGGCCCCTCGCTCACCACCTACAACGTGGTGGAGAGCTACCAGAGCTCGCACCCGGGCCAGGTGGTCATGTACCTCTGCGACGACTACGCGAACACCAGCTGCGCCGCGCTCAACAACTGGCGGAACGCCCAGGGGCTCACCAACACCACCACGTTCTCCAACGCCGCGATCAGCATGAGCGACTACGGCAGCAACGGCATGCCCAAGATCGTGGTGCTGGGCGGCAGTGCGCACACCGTGTTCCTGAACGTGAACAACACGGTGAACGCCAATGCGCTCCAACAGGCCATCAACAACGCCCTGGCCGTCACGGGCATCGACGGCGTGGACGGCGCGTTGCCCGGCGGCCTCGCGGTGCTGCCCAACCCCGCCGGTGACCAGGCCTGGGCCAGCTTCGACATGCCGGGGGCGCGGCGGATCACCATCGACCTGTTCGACCGGTCGGGCCGGCTGCTGCGCAACCTCCACACCGGCGAGGCGCCGCAGGGCCCGTCGCGCGTCGCCCTGGCCACCCAGGACCTCGCCGCCGGCACCTATCTCGTACGGCTGTCGGACGGGCAGCACAGCAGCACCGCGGACCTGACCATCGTGCGGTGATGGCGAACCACCCGGACGGACCCGAGGCGCGCATGCACGCGGTGGTGCACCTGGCCGTGGTGTTCCTGGCCGCGGTGGCGTTGCTCCGGCCCGCGCCGCTCCGCGCCCAGTGTTGTGCCGGCGGGAGCGGCAGCTGCATCATCGGTGGTGCCGCCCAGGGGGTGCTCCCGGAAAAGGAGATGGAGATCAACGCCAACTTCCAGTATATCGGCACCGAAGCCTTCTTCAAGGAGGACCGGCGTGTGGACGAACGCACCTTCGACCGGTTCGAGAGCCAGTACGGCTACCTGCGGCTCGCCTACGGGATCACCTCCCACTTCACGCTCTCGCTGGAAAGCGGCTACTACCTGCTGAAGAAGGAAGTGGGACTGGACAAGGACCCGGCGACGACCTACCGTTCGCAGGGCTTCGGCGACCTGGTGATCTTCCCGCGGTACGATGTGCTGCGTCGATCGAACGGCCGGTCGTCCAACGAGATCGCCCTCGGCATCGGCTACAAACTGCCGCTGGGCTCGTACAACGATTCCACGGGCAACGTCGAGCCCTTTTCGGGCCAGACGTACTACGTGACCAAGCCCACCTCCGTGCAGCTCTCCTCCGGGGCCCACGACCTCCTCTTCCACGTCTTCCTGCACCACGGTTTCCTGCGCTCGAAGTTCAACGTCTTCGCGAGCGGCCAGTACATCCTGAAGGGCTGGAACCCCAACGGCGAGCGCCTGGGCGACTTCATGAGCGTGGCGCTCTACGGGTCCCGGTCCATCGGCCGGCTCGTCGGCCTCACCGTGCAGGTGCGCTACGAGGTGGTGAAGCCCACCCGGATCCTGGAGAGCGTCCTGCTGTTCGGCAGGCCCTCCAACTATTTCCCGGAGGCCACGGGCTACCGCAAACTGTTCCTCACCCCCCAGGTGAGCTTCACCAAGGACCGGTTCACGGTCTATGCCGCCGCCGACGTCCCCCTGTACCAGCACATGAACTCCGCGCCGCAGTACACACAGGTGGGCTCGCAATACACGGCCACCGTCGGCCTGTCCTACCGCTTCTCCCTGCACCGGTCGACCCTCCCCTTCCCCACGGTGAAGGGCCGCTACTACTGCCCCATGCACCCCGAAGAGAATTCCGACAAGCCGGGCAGCTGCACCAAGTGCAAGATGGACCTGGAGCGCGCGAAGTAGCGCGACCGGGCTCGTGGTGCGCTGTTCGGCGGGTGGCGCTTCACAAGGCGGTGAATGCCGGGGATCGTGGCGTTCCATGCATCGAACGCACAACGCCACAGGACGAGGATGGAACGATCGCTCACGGGTGATCGGGGTTGGGACCAGTTCCTGCGCGCGGTAACGGAGCATCCGGTCTTGCACAAGGACCGGGTCCCGATCCTTGACGGTCCCTGGCCGCCCACCCATGGGATCTCCAATGCAAGCCGACCTGCCTGCTCTTCCCCATCCAACCTTCACCCGGGGATCTGTTAAAAAAACGGCCACGCATCTCAAGCCGCTTTTGAAGGTCGAAATGGTATCACACCTTTACCGCACCAACCCTCACCCCATGAAATACACCGCTACGCTCGGCATTTCCCTTTTCGCCTTGTGTGCATCCGCGCAGCCCGTGCTTGAGTACGCGAACGTGGACCTCATCGGCAAGACCTTCCCGCTGCACCTGGTGACCGACGCCGGCACGGCGGACCCCACCGTCACCGGCGCGAACGTGGCCTGGGACTTCAGCAGCATCACCCTGCAGATGAACGCGGGCACGGCGGCGTTCGTGGACCCGGCGACCACACCCTACGCCAGCTCCTACCCCACGGCCAACCTGGCCCAGGTGATGACCACCTCGATGGGCACCAGCTACAACTACTTCGTGCTCACCTCCGCCGGTCTGGACATGCTGGCCGAGGATGTGGGCGGGACGAACCCCGACGTGTACACCGACCCCAAGACCCCGTTGCAGTTCCCGCTAGCCTACCAGAACTCCTTCGTGGACAACTACACCGCCAACGGCACGCCCGCATCCACGACACGCACCTACTCGGGTCATGGCACCGTGGTGCTGCCCACCGGCACCTACACGAACGTGGTGCAGGTGTCCAGCAGCAGCGGCACCATCGACTTCTACCGCAGCAACCCCGTGGAGCCCCTGGGCCACATCGAGGACGATGGAACGGCGATCGTCTTCGGGGATGCCGTGATCGGCATGGACGAGCACCCTTCAACGCCGGTGCTGCTGGTCATGCCCAACCCGACCACGGGCCTGGTGCAGGTGAACGGCCTGGCACGCAACGCCGCATGGCAGCTGATGGACATGCAAGGCCGCGTACTGCGCCAGGGCAGCACGAACGTCGCAGCGCTGCAGCTGGACCTGGATGGCCTGGCCGCCGGGCCTTACGCGCTGGTGGTATTGGACGGCGCAGGCCGACGCAGTGTGCAAGTGGTGAAGGAGTGAAACGCCGGAAGGAACGTGGTGTGGGGCCGCACCACATTCCTTCTCACGGCCAGGAGCTCCCCGGCCTTGGGCAGCTCTCCAGCAGTTGAGTATGCTCAAGCTGCGTTGGGGTACGTTCCACCGCTCCGGCCTCACCGCGATGCGCTGCACAAGGTCCGGTCTTCACACCCCGATCACCTCCTTCACGCTCCCGCAGGTCATCATCGCCGCGCCGTAGAAGGGATTGCGCACCGCACGCTCGCGGCTGAGCCAGTCCGCGCCGCCGTGGTACATGGGGCAGTGCATCAGGTACACCGGCGCATCGAGCGCGGTGAGCTTGGCCAGTTGCAGCATGCCGGGCGTGAGTTGCGCGAAAAGCGTGCGTTGCTGCTCCAGCTCCGTGGCGACATAGAATGGATGCAGCGCGGTCATCAGCGTATCCATCAGCATGTCCCAAGCGGCCTGTTGTTCCGCGGTCAATGCGTTCCGGTCCATGCTGTGGAAGGTGCCGTCCAGCGCCACCGCCAGCTTGGGCGCCTGCACCGAGTCCGCGGCCACCAGGGCATCCTTCAGCCGGAAGTAGGCATCAAACACCGGTGCGATAGGATCTGCGGCGGCCTGGGTTCGCGTCGCTGCCTCGTGCACGTGTTTCGCATGGTCTCCATGGGCCGGGCTGTGGGTGTTTCCGGTGCCGCATGCGCCGAGCAGCAGCGCGGCCACGACGAGCGAAGGGAGATGAAGGGTTTTCATGTTCCTGGTTTCTGGGCACAAAGCAACCGGCCCATAACGGCGGAGGTGTTACAACATCGTGGGGAAGGTTTGTATGGGGCGTGATTGCGCGATGGTCGACGAGACTTGCGGAATGCCCGCGTGAGGGAGCGCAGCGGCAGCCTGCTGAAGGGGTCGCCGTGCAGCCACGTGAACAGTTGCCGGCCCATCGCCAGGTACTTTTCAACACGAACCATCGCCAAGCCCCGCAAGTCGTATACTGTGGAACGGCGATCGACGATGGATCCGTCGATCGCGAGAGGCACATGAAGAAGGAACTCATCAACGAACTCTGGCAACGCTTCGAGGCGGCCAGTGGCACCTTGGACGAGGTGGAGTGCTGGAGCGCCCGCGAGCTTCAGGCGATGTTCGGTTATGCCAATTGGCAGAACTTCCAGCAGGTCATCGAACGCGCGCGTGAAGCATGCTCGAACGCCGGGGAGCTCCCGGAGCACCATTTTACTGGTGTCAGTAAAATGGTCGAACTCGGCAGCGGGGCCCAACGGTCCATAGACGACTTCGCCCTGACGCGCTACGCCTGCTACCGTGGATGTGGAGAAAGTGAAGCGGCCTGGCCTCCGAACAGAAGCAGGTGCTGAGAACGACAAGGCGATTGAAGGGGAGGAAGTAGGCTGCACCGAGGAAACGCTGCTGAGCGCGTCTGGCACCTTTCCCCATTTCCACTCCGCCCTTGCCATCACCTGCGGTGAGCCTGTACGTAGCTCCATTACCTGATGATCCTGCGGGCGCCGAATGGTGTCATGAAGGTGCCTGATCTTCCGCTCGCTCACAACTTCACCCACCGCAGCCGTAAGCTGTTGCTCACCACGCTGACGCTGCTGAGGGCCATGGCTGCGCCGGCGATCATGGGGTCGAGCAGGAAGCCGTTGACGGGGTAGAGCGCGCCGGCGGCGATGGGGATGCCGATGATGTTGTAGATGAAGGCCCAGAAGAGGTTCTGGCGGATGAGGCGCACGGTCTTGCGCGAGAGGGTGATGGCCTTGGGGATGCTGGTGAGGTCGGAGCCGATGAGGGTGACGCGGGCCACGTCCATGGCGATGTCGCTGCCCTGGCCCATGGCGATGCCGACGTCGGCCTTGGCGAGGGCTTCGCTGTCGTTGATGCCGTCGCCCACCATGGCGACGACATGGCCCATCTGCTGCAGCCCCGCGACGAAGGCGGCCTTGTCCTTGGGCAGCACTTCGCTGCGGAAGTCGGCGATGCCCACTTCGCGGGCCACGGCCTGGGCGGTGCGGCGCGCGTCGCCGGTCTGCATGTACACGGCGATGCCGCTGGCCTTGAGGCGGGCGATGGCTTCCTTGGCGGAGGGCTTGATGCGGTCGGCGATGGCCACGGCTGCGCGCAGCTGCTTGTCGTCGGCGAGCCAGATCACCGTGTGGGCTCCTTCCTGCCAGTGCTGTTCCTGCTCGCGCCACGTGCCGGTGATGGCGATGCCGTGCTCTTCCATCAGGCGGCGGTTGCCCACGATCCACGGCGTGCCGCCGATGGTGGCCCTAGCGCCTTTGCCGGTGAGGGATTCGAAGTTGATGAGGCTGGCCGGTGCACCTGTTGCGTCGACCCATTGGGTCGACTGTACAGGTGCGCTGTGGCCAGCATGGTGCGGGCCGTGGCCAGCTTGCTGCGGGCTGCGGAGATGCCTCACCACCGCCTCCGCCAGCGGGTGCTCGGAGCGCGATTCGATGGCGAGCAGGGCTGCGGCGGCTTCGGCGTCGTCCAGGCCGATGGCCTCGATGACGGCGGGCTTGCCTTCGGTGATGGTGCCGGTCTTGTCCAGCACGATGGCGGTGATGTTGCGCGCGCGCTCGAGGCTTTCCGCATCCTTGATGAGGATGCCGTGCCCCGCTCCCTTGCCCATGCCGGCCATGATGGCCGTGGGCGTGGCGAGGCCCAGCGCGCAGGGGCAGGCGATCACCAGCACGGTGACGAGCGCGAGCAGCCCTTGCGTGAAGGCGTGTTCGCCGCCGAGGATCCACCACGCCACGGCGCTGAGCAGCGCGATGCCCATGACGACGGGCACGAAGACGGCCGCCACCTTGTCCACGAGCTTCTGCACCGGGGCCTTGCTGCCCTGCGCCTCCTGCACGGTGCGCACGATCTGCGCCAGCAGCGTGGCGGCGCCCACCTTCTGCGCCCGCATCCGCAAGCTGCCCTTCTGATTGATGGTGCCGGCGAGCAGGGATGCGCCTTCGGTCTTGGGCACGGGCACGGGCTCGCCGCTGATCATGCTTTCGTCCACGTAGCTCTCGCCGTCGATCACCACGCCGTCCACGGCGATGCTCTCGCCGGGCCGCACCAGCAGGATGTCGTCCACGTTCACATCGGCGATGGGCGTTTCCACGGCGTGGCCGTCGGGACCTTCGCGCATCACGGTGTTGGGGCGCAGGCCCATGAGCTTCTTGATGGCGCTGCCGGTGCCGGCCTTGGCGCGTTCCTCCAGGAATTTGCCGAGCAGGATGAAGGTGATCACCACGGCGGCGGCCTCGAAGTACACGTGCGCCTCAAGCCCGCGACTGGTCCAGAAGCTTGGCCACACGGTGTTGAACACGCTGAACAGGTACGCCACGCCGGTGCTGAGGGCCACGAGCGTGTCCATGTTGGCGCTGCGGTGCTTGGCCTGTTTCCACGCGTTGACGAAGAACTGCCGGCCGAAGACGAGCACCACGGGCGTGGCCAGTAACCACTGTACCCACGGCGACCACGGCGCGTGCATGAAGCCCATGCCCACCACCATCAGCGGGATGCTCAGGGCCACGGAGGCCCAGAGGCGCCGCTTCAGCGCGGCCATGCGCTCGTGCGCGATCCGCTCCAGGTCCATTGCTTCGCTCCCGTCGCCGACGACCAGGTCATAACCGGCGGCTTGCACGGCCTTGCGCAGCTGCTCCGCATCCGTGCGGTCCGGGGCATAATCCACCAAGGCGGAGTTGGTGGCCAGGTTCACGCTCACTTGGTCCACCCCCGGGGCACTTTGCAGCGCCCGCTCCACACTGGCCACGCAGCTCGCGCAGGTCATGCCCGACACCGGGAAGCTGCGCTTGAGCGTACCGCCGTTCAGGGCCTGCTCCATTGTTTCCATGGCACAAAGGTCCGGAGGTGTGCAGCGCTGGGCGTTACATCGCGATGGGGAAGGTTTGTATCGGGGAGGCGGCGTGGGCGCGTGCTGTGGGAGCTGCCTGTGTCGCGCCCCTTCGGGGCTGGGAGAGACGCTGGGATCCCGACCTGGCGCTCCTTCAGGGCTGAGAGAGATGCGCTCATCTGGTCTCGGCACGCTGCCCACGCACACTCTCTGGGCAGTGCCAGCACATGGTCTCGGGGTGCTGCGGTCGCTCACTCTCGGGGCGGTGCCCTCGCTCCCGCTCGGGATGGTACCCTCGCACTGCCTCGGGGTGGTACCCCGAGTTCGTACCTCGCGCCCCTACGGGGCTGGGCAAGTCCTCGCTCGGTATGCTCGCGGCCCTGAAGGGGCCGCAGTCCTGTGCCCGGTGCGATGCACCGGGCACAGGCTTTGAGCGTTCTCCCAGCCCTGAAGGGGCGGGACCTCATGATCATCAGACCTGTTCGGGCGAAGGAACGGGATAATGCCAGGAGCTGTTCGCCAGTACAGGGCGCAAAGCGTCGATGATCCGGACCGTACATTCGTTCATCACACGCACGCATGGAAACATGCAGGTGCCTGGTCGCAGCCTACCGCGCACTTACATCTCAGCATCCTTCTTACTCTGAAAGCGCGAAACCATGCCACAGTCGCTCGCACAACTGCTCGTCCATCTGGTGTTCTCCACGAAGTACCGGGAGCCTGTCCTCCCGGATGCGCACCGCGACGCACTGCACGCGTATATCGGTGGGATCATCGCGAACCACAAGGGGACGCTGTTGAAAGCGGGATCGGTGGCCGACCACATCCACCTGCTGATCGCACACCCACGGACCAGCACACCGGCCGACCTGGTACAGGCCATCAAGACCGGATCATCGAAATGGCTGAAGACCGTATCGCATGACCTGTCCAAGTTCCGCTGGCAGAACGGCTATGGCATCTTCTCGGTGAGCCCATGGTACCGCGCCACCATCGAACGGTACATCGCCAACCAGGCCGAGCACCACCGGAAGCAAGGCTTTCAGGAAGAGTATCGGCTCATGCTGAAGAAGTACGGCGTGGCGTATGACGAGCGCTACGTTTGGGATTGAACGGTTAAGCGACTCGGGGACCGTAGGCACGGAGCCAAGTCCTTGTAGCGCGTGGGGTAGAGAGAGGTCGCTTATTCCCGGTTCCATGTCTTTTCAAGGCACCCAATGCAACCATGTACATCGCGATGGGGAAGGTTTTTACGGGGGGGGCAGGAACCGCGGGGTTTCTCCGGTCAGTTCAGTTGTTCGTCACTCATAGCGTAACTTCGGGTCATGTTCACGAAGCTGGATCTGATCGAACGGATCATTGCCACCACGGATGAAAAGATCCTGGAGGAGGTGGGCAAGGTGCTCGATGGCGGGACTGGCAAGTACACCTTCACGAAGGAACACCTTGCGCTGTTGGAGGAACGCCGAGCACGAAGGCAAGCTGGACAAGGGAAAGGCTATTCCTTGTCCGAGGTGAAGCGCATGCTGGCGAAGAGGAAATGAAGTCTCGGCCACTGGAGCTTCGGGACGAAGCATGGCAGGAGTGGCAGGAGGCTTCCTTGTGGTACGATCTGGAGAAGTCGGGCCTTGGTGATCGGTTCGACAAAGCCGTACTGGCCACGCTTGAACATCTCTGCACGGTCGCAGCGCATTACCAACTGCGGGAAAATGGTTTCCGGTACGCTCCGGTAAAGCGGTTCGCGTTCTTGATCGTCTTCGAGATCGTTGAAGGGACGATCGTGGTGTACAACGTGTTCCATATGAGCAGAAAGCCGATCAGAAGTGGAGGTGATCAGGAAGGCCGCCCCTCACCCCACCTTGTCCAGCTCCTTCCTCCCCTGCCCCATCTTCTTGAAGGCTGATGGCGTCATGCCGGTGAGCTTCTTGAACTGGGTGCTCAGGTGGGCCACGCTGCTGAATCCGGTGCGGAAGGCGATCTCGCTGAGATTGAGCTCGCCGTACTTGATCAGCTCCTTCACGCGCTCCAACCGTTGCAGCAAGAAGTAGTGCTCGATGGTGATGCCCTCCACCTGGGAGAACAGCGCGCTGAGCGTGGAGTAGTCCTTATGCAGGGCGTCGGCCACATGCGCGGCCAACTTCACCCGTCCGTCGGTATCGCCGCTGTGGTGCACCAGTTTCACGATCACGGCCTTGATGCGCGCGATAAGTGCGGCGTCGCGGTCGTCCACCAGCTCGAAGCCCTCGGCCTGCAGGGCGGCGTTCAGCTTGTGCAGGTCGTCCAGCGTGGGCTGGCCGCCGAGTTCCACCTCGCCCAGCTCCACATGCCGCACGGCGAGGCCCTGGGCGGTGATCACCCGCCACACCGCCGCCTTGCAGCGGTCGCAGACCATGTTGCGGATGGTGAGCAGCATGGTACGAAGGTAGGGCGGTGCAGAAGGGACCTCTCCATGCCCGTCCACGACCGGATGAACGCGCGGTTCACTTCTTCCGGTGATCCGCAGGGACCAGCTCGCCGCTTTCCGTGCGGATATAGGTCTCCGCGCCGGACACGATATCCGTGTTCCGGGCCGAGACGCACAGCCAGCCAGCCTCGCTCTTGCGCACCACGAAGCTGAAGACCGTTCGGCGCGTGCCGGCCTTTCCGTCCAGGTCCGATCGGCCGCTGAGGCGCATGCGCACATGCACGGTCATGGCCGAACCTGGGCCGTCCGCGGAGCGCGAGGTCGGCACACATCGTCCGTATCTTGGTGGGACCGGATCGTTCCGCCCCCGCGCGTACCCACCATGGACCACGACCACCGTTTCCGTCCCGAGAGCCTGATGATGTCGTACGGCTACAAGCCGTCGCTTTCCGAAGGGGCCATCAAGAGCCCGATCTTCCTCACCAGCACCTTCGTGTTCAAGAGCGCCGAAGAGGGCAAGGCCTTCTTCGAGGTGGCCTACGGGTTGCGCGAGCGGCGGCCGCACGAGGAACAGGGGCTCATATACAGCCGCATCAACAACCCGGACCTGGAGATCCTGGAGGACCGCCTCACGCTATGGGACCGCAGCGAGGACTGCGCCGTGTTCGAGAGCGGCATGAGCGCCATCACCACCGTGCTCCTGGAGTTCCTTGCGCCCGGCGACCTGCTGGTGCACAGCACACCCTTGTACGGGGGCACGGACCACTTCATCCACCACTTCCTGAAGAAGATCGGCGTGCACACGCTGGCCTTCACCCCGGGGCAGGAGCGCGGCGACCTGGAGGCGATGATCCGGGCCAGCGGCAGGGCCGACCGTCTGCGCATGATCTACGCGGAGACACCCGCCAACCCCACCAACGACCTGATCGACATCGCCGCGTGCCGACGCGTGGCCGATGCCTTCGCCACACCCGAGGCCCCGGTGCGCGTGGCCGTGGACAACACCTACATGGGGCCCTTGTGGCAGCATCCCCTCGCACACGGCGCCGACTTCTCCATCTATTCGGCCACCAAGTATATCGGGGGTCACAGCGACCTGATCGCCGGGGCCGTGTGCGGCAGCCATGAGACCATCGGCCGCGTGAAGGCGCTGCGCACCTTCCTGGGCAACATGGCCTCGCCGCATACGGGCTGGATGCTGATGCGCAGCCTGGAGACGCTCAAGGTGCGGATGGACCAACAGGCCATCAACGCACGTCACGTGGCGGAGTTCCTGGCCGCACACCCCAAGGTGGGCAGGGTGTATTACCCCGGCTTCATTCCCGAGGGCACGGCGGATCACGACACCTTCCGGCGCCAATGCACCGCGGCCGGGGCGATGCTCTCCTTCGACGTGAAGGGCGGCGAGGCCGAAGCCTTCCGCCTGCTCAACGCGCTGCGCATGGTGAAGCTGGCGGTGAGCCTCGGCGGCACCGAGTCGCTGGCCCAGCACCCGGCCACCATGACGCATGCCGGTGTCGACCCCGCGCACCGTCAGGCCATGTCCATCACCGGCAGCATGGTGCGCCTTTCGGTGGGCGTGGAACACCACGCCGACATCATCTGGGACCTGGGCCAGGCCCTGGAGCAGGTGTAGGCCGCTCTCCGGTCGGTCCGACCGGATGGTCGTTGCTGTACACCAGCGTGCGCAACACCCTGTTGCCGGGGCCGTATTCCACGTAGGGCCCGTTGAGCCGGTCGTCCACGTATTCGGCCTTGGTGAGCGTGTCGCCGTCGGTGGAGAAGGTGAGCCATGTGCCTTCGCGCTCGCCCTTGTCGAACCGCCCCTCCATCTGCTTGCGACCGTTCTCGTGGTACCAGGTCCACAGCCCCTGGTTGAGGTCGTTCACCTGGCCGCCGCTGCGCTTCACCTGGCCGTTGGGGTAATGGTCCTGGACCGGCCCGCGCAGGAAGAAGTGCCAGGCCGCCCACACCATGATGGCGATGCCGATGATGATCTTATGGCGGCTGTCGTAGGCGAACATGGCCGGTGATCAATCGTGGCGCCCGCCGCCCATGATGAGGAAGGCGTGGAGCAGCGCGGGGAACACGGCGTCCATCGATTCCACGGCGCCGCGCGTGGAACCGGGCAGTGCCAGCACGATGGTGCGGCCCACCACGCCGGCCACCCCGCGCGAGAGCATGGCGTAGGGCGTACGCTGCTGCCCGTGCGCACGCACCGCCTCGGCCACACCGGGGATCTCGCGGTCGAAGAGGGGCAGCAACGCCTCGGGCGTGACGTCGCGCACCGAGAGGCCCGTGCCGCCGGTGAACAGCACCAGGTCCACCGCACCGTCCACCGCACGCCGCACCTCGGCCTGGATCCGGTCCTTCTCGTCGGGGATCACCACCTCGCCGACCACATCGACACCGGCCGCACGCAACCGCTCGGAAATGGCCTTGCCGGCCTTGTCCTCCTTGCGGCCCGCGGCCACCGTGTCCGAACAGATGACCACCAGCGCGCGCAGACCCCCGCGATGCCGGTCGGTGAAGGAGCTCTTGCCCCCCTTCTTCGCCAGCAAACGGAGGTGCAGCACCTCGATGCCCTTGTCGATGGGCTTGAGCATGTCGTACATGGTGAGGGCCACCACCGACGCGCCGTGCATGGCCTCCACCTCCACACCGGTGCGGTAGATGGTGCGCACCGTCATCTCGATGATGATGTCCAGCCCTTCGGTGCGGTAGTCCACGCGGGCGTGCTCAATGGGGATGGGATGGCAGTCGGGCAGCAGGTCGGGCGTGCGTTTGACGCCGAGCAGACCGGCGGCGCGCGCCATCTCGAACACGTCGCCCTTGGGAACGGTGCGCTGCAGCACGGCGTCCATGGTGGCCTGGGCGCTCACGCGCACGACGGCCTGGGCCGTGGCTTCACGCAGGGTGGTGGGCTTGTGGGTGATGTCGATCACGGGGCGGGGGATGGTGGTGCGGCGTGGGGGTGATGCGATGGCCGGTCACAAAGTTGGGGCCCGGTCGGCCTCGGGCCACGGTTCAGCGGTTGGTCTTCCACTGGTGCCCCTGGTCCTCGAAGACCTCCCTTCCGAACACGGGCAGGTGGGCCTTGATGCCTTCCACCACATGGCGGCAGGCGTCGAACGCGGCCTGACGGTGGGGCGCGCTCACGAACACGAACAGGCAGATGGCGCCCGCTTCCACACGGCCCAGGCTGTGGTACACGTGCATGCAGCTGAGGTCCCAAAGGGCGAAGGTCTCCTCGCGGATGCGGTGCATGGCCTCCTCGGCCATGGGCACGTAGGCACTGTACTCGATGGCGGCCACGCTGCGGCCGTCCACGACATCGGCCCGCACCTGGCCCAGGAAGATGTCGTGCGCCCCGATGCCGGTGCGGCTCTGGTGCGCGGCGATGGAGGCCGCGATGCGCTCGGGCAGGATCGGGCCTTCCACGAAGATGCTCTTCACTTTGCGCTTGTCGGCCGCGGGTTCGCTCATGGCAGGGGTTGTTCCTGTGGGATGGTCCCGGCGGCGGACAGTGGCCAGGCACGCACGCCGCCGCGCAGGGAGCGCACCTCGTGAAAGCCCAGACGGCGCAGGATGGTGGCGGCGGACCGCGACCGTACGCCCGAGGCGCAATAGGCCAGCACCGGTCGTTCGCGCTCCAGCTCATCGGCGCGCGCCCCGAGATCGGCAAGCGGGATGCGATGCCCTTCGAGCGCGGCGATGCGCGGGGTCTCCTCCGGGTCCCGCACGTCGAGCAGCTGCCAGCGTTCGCCCCGGGCCAGCCGCTCCAGCAGTTCCACCGGGGTGAGCTCGTCCTCCGCCTGCGCACAGCTGTCCGGCACACGCTCCCCACCGCCGATGTCACGCGCCAGCGCCCTGGCCACCTGCGCGGGATCGCGCCGCAGGGCCATGCGGTGGTACCGGTGCGTGAGCAGGTCCACCAGCAGGATGCCGTCGTCCAGCAGGCCGCCCGTGCCCAACAGCAGCTTCAGCACTTCAGTGGCCTGCAGCGTGCCCACCGCACCGGGCAGTACGCCCAGCACACCGGCGTCGGCACAATCGGGCACCTGGCCGGGACCGGGTTCCTGCGGGAAGGCACAGCGGTAGGTGGGACCCTCGCCGTGGTTGAACACGGCCACCTGGCCGCTGAAACGATGCAGGCTGCCGTGTACGAAGGGCTTGCCCGCTTGCACGCAGGCATCGTTGATCAGGTAGCGGGTGAAGAGGTCGTCGGTGCAGTCCACCACCACGTCGTGCCGTTCCACGAGGGCGCGGGCATTGTCCGGGCGCAGGTGCCGCCCCACGGCTTCCACCCGCGTCTCGAAGCCCTGCTCGCGCAGACGTCGCGCGGCGGTATCGGCCTTGCCGGCGCCCACGTCCGCCGTGGCATAGAGCAGCTGGCGGTGCAGGTTGCCCAGCTCCACGATGTCGCCGTCCACCACGGTGAGCCGACCCACACCGGCCGCCGCCAGCTGGTGCAGCACCGGGCAGCCCAGTCCGCCGGCGCCCACCACCAGCACGTTCGCCCGGGCCAGGCGCGCCTGTCCGGCGGCACCCACCTGGGGAAGGACGATCTGTCGGGTGTAGCGTTCCATGGTGGTGCGGATCAACCCCCGGCGAAGGGCGGCAACAGGGCCACCTCGGCACCGTCAGGCAGCATGCTGTGGTCATCGACCAGCTGGAGGTCCACCGCGATGCGGAAACTGAGGCCCTGCAACGCGGGGTGCCGACGCAACAGTTCGGCGCGCAGGTCGGCCACGGTGGCTGGCGCCGTGTCGAGCCGTTCCTCGGCGGTGCCGGTGGTCTCGGCGAGCAGGCCGAAGTAGAGGATGCGGTTCATGGCGGGGATGCCGGGGCGTGCAAGTTCGGTCAAAGACGGGCCTGTTCCATCAGTTCATCCACGCGATCGCGGCATTGCTGTTCCATCTGGCGGAACACCTTCACCGCGCGGCGCCCGTACGGAGTGAGCCGGGTGCCGCCCCCGCCGCGCCCGCCGCTGTCCCGCTCCACCAGGGGTTCCTCGGCCGCACGCTCCATGGCCTCCACCATGCCCCAGGCCTTGCGGTAGGAGATGCCCAGCTCGCGGGCCGCCTGGCTGATGGAGCCCGTGGAGGCGATGCGCTCCAGCAGCGCCACCCGCCCACCGCCCAGGAAGGCGCGACCATCCCGGTCGATCCAGATCCTGCTGCGCACCTGCAGCCGTTCAGGGCCCTTCGTCATGTCAGTCCGGGAACAACGGTCCAAGGTAGCGCATGGCATGAGCCCCTAAATGACACACATCATGTTCCAAAGCCCTCTTTGACAGGCCCGCGCCACAGGCCCGCCGCGTCCTGCACGAAGTTCACGATCCGCTCGGTGGAGAGGGCATCGGGCTGCAACGCACAGCACGCGCAGGTTCCATGGGACCGCACGGCGGGGGCATCCCCCGATCGCGGTACGTTTCATGACATATATCATACCATGGAAGCACTCAGCCGCCGATCCTTGTCACGCTTCCACGATCAACAGCCACGAACCAAGCGATGACCACCATGCCCCACCCCGGCCGACTCCTGCGGATGTCCATCGTGCTGCTCGGCCTGCTCCCGGCGACCGCCGGTGCGCAGGACGGCGAGACGCTCTTCAAGCAGAACTGCGGCGCGTGCCACGTGATCGGCCGGCGCCTGGTGGGCCCGGACCTCACGGGCGTCACCGAGAAGCGCAGCAAGGAATGGTTGCACAAGTTCATCCGCAGTTCCCAAACGTTCATCAAGAGCGGCGACCCGGACGCCGTGGCGGTGTTCAAGGAGAACAACGAGCTGATCATGACCGACATCAACCTGGACGAAGCGCAGATCGACCAGGTGCTGGCCTACCTGGGCACGTTCGGCAAGCCGGCCGAAGCCGCCACCGCCACCGCCACCGCGGACACGGTGCCGGAGGCGCCCATCACCTACACCGATGCCGATCGCGCCGCCGGTCGCGAACTGTTCGACGGCACGCGCGCGCTGTCCGCCCGCGGCCCCGCCTGCATCAGCTGCCACAACGTGAACAGCGCGTCGTTGATGGTGGGCGGCACCCTGGCCAAGGACCTCACCGAGGTGCATGCGCGCATGGGGCATGCCGGCATCACGGGCATCCTGGGCGCGCCGCCCTTCCCGGCCATGGCGAGCAGCTATGCCAACGCGCCCATCACCGCCGAGGAGGCCCACCAACTGGCGGCCTTCCTCGAGGAGGCCAACACCAGGCGCACCGAGGTGCCCGCCCGCTCGGCGGCGGTCACCTACAGCATGTTCGGCGGTGGTGGCCTGGCGCTGATCCTGCTGCTGATCGGCCTGCACTGGCGCAGGCGTCTGAAAGGTTCCGTGAAGCAGGACATCCTGGACAGGCAACTGCGCTCCATCTGACCACCCATCCTTCAAACGCACGACAATGAGCTGGATCGAGGACATCATTTCGCCGAAGACGCGGCAATGGGAGGAGTTCTATCGCAACCGCTGGCAGTATGACAAGGTGGTGCGCAGCACCCACGGCGTGAACTGCACCGGCGGCTGCTCGTGGAACATCCACGTGAAGGACGGCATCGTGGTGTGGGAGATGCAGGCCCTGGACTACCCGTTGTTGCAGGAGGGCCTGCCGCCCTATGAGCCCCGCGGCTGCCAGCGCGGCATCAGCTACAGCTGGTACCTATACAGCCCCATCCGCGTGAAGTACCCGCTGATGCGCGGCGCCCTGCTGGACCTGTTCAAGGCCGAGAAGGAAAGGACCAAGGGCGACACCGTGCAGGCCTGGGCCAACCTGCAGAACGACCCCGAGAAGCGCAAGCGCTACCAGCGCGCCCGCGGCAAGGGCGGCTTCCGCCGCGTGCATTGGGACGAGGTGCTGGAACTGATCGCCTCGGCCAACATCCACACCATCCGCACGTACGGGCCCGACCGCATCATCGGCTTCTCTCCCATCCCGGCCATGAGCATGCTGAGCTATGCGGCCGGTGCACGCTACCTGCAGCTGATGGGCGGGGTGAACCTGAGCTTCTACGACTGGTACTGCGACCTGCCCTGCGCCTATCCGGAGATCTGGGGCGAGCAGACCGACGTGTGCGAGAGCGCCGACTGGTACAACAGCAAGTTCTGCGTGAGCATGGGCGCCAACCTGGGCATGACCCGCACGCCGGACATCCACTTCTTCAGCGAAGCGCGCCACAACGGCACCAAGACCGTGGTGATGTCACCCGACTTCAGCATGGTGGCCAAGCACGCCGACCAGTGGATCCCCTGCCACGCCGGCAGCGACGGCGCCTTCTGGATGGCCGTCACCCACGTGATCCTCAAGGAATGGCACGTGGACAAGCGCACGCCCTACTTCCACGAGTACGTGAAGCGCTACACGGACTGCACCTTCCTGGTGGAGCTGCAGCAGGACGGCGACCGGTGGCGCCCCGGGCAGATGCTCCGCGCCAACCGCATCGACCGGTTCAAGGACATCAGCAACGGCGACTGGAAGTTCCTGTGCTTCGACAGCGCCTCCGGCCAGCCGGTGACCCCCAAGGGCACCATGGGCTACCGCTGGGACGAGAAGAAGGGCAACTGGAACCTCAAGTACGAGAACGGCACCGACGACCGTCCGTACGACCCCGAGCTCACCCTGATCGACAAGAACGACGGGACCCTGCCGGTGGAGTTCACCGAGTTCGGCCTGCGCAAGAAAGCCGTGCGCCACGTGCCGGTGCGGCACATCACCACGCACGACGGCAAGCGTGTGGCCGTGGCCACCATCTACGACCTCACCATGGGGCAGTACGGCGTGGGCCGCGGCCTTGCCGGGGAATACCCCACCACGTACGACGACAAGGACCAGGCCTACACCCCGGCCTGGCAGGAGATCTTCACCGGCGTGGGGCGCAAGACCGTGATCAAGTTCGCCCGGGAGTGGGCCAGCACCGCCGAGGCCACCGAAGGCAAGTGCATGGTGATCGTGGGCGCGGCCATCAACCACTGGTTCCACGGCAACCTGATGTACCGCGCCAGCATCATGGCGCAGATGCTCACCGGCTGCAACGGCCGCAACGGCGGCGGCATGAACCACTACGTGGGCCAGGAGAAACTGGCACCCGTGGACAGCTGGGGCACCATCATGGCCGCCAAGGACTGGCAGGCCGCCAACCGCCTGCAGCAGGCCCCCATCTGGCACTACATCAACAGCGACCAGTGGCGCTACGACAACAACCAGGCCGACTACAACAGCATCCCCGACGAGGCCAACCCCATGGCCCGCATGCACACCGCCGACTGGGTGGTGAAGAGCGTGCGCAACGGCTGGATGCCCTTCTACCCGCAGTTCAACAAGAGCAACCTGGACATCGTGAAGGAGGCCCGCGCCGCCGGCGCCACCAACGACGATGAGGTGCGCAGGCACGTGGTGGAACAGCTCAAGAACGGCAAGCTCCTGCACAGCGTCGTGGACCCCGACGACCCGGTGAACTTCCCCCGCAACTGGTTCATCTGGCGCGGCAACGCCCTGATGAGCTCCGCCAAGGGTCACGAGTACATGCTGAACCACTACCTGGGCACCCACCACAACGACATCGCCGACGAGGTGGCCGGCCCCCTGGTGGAGGACATCGTGTACCGCGAGAGCGCGCCTTCGGGCAAGATGGACCTGGTGGTGGACATCAACTTCCGCATGGACACCTCGGCGCTGTACTCGGACATCGTGCTGCCCACCGCCAGCTGGTACGAGAAGGCCGACCTCAACAGCACCGACCTGCACTCGTTCATCCACCCCTTGAGCGAGGCCGTGGCACCGGTGTGGGAGGCCAGGACCGACTGGCAGATCTTCCAGGCCATCGCCAAGAAGGTGAGCGAGCTGGCCAGGCACCACCTGCCGCAGCCCGTCACCGACCTGGTGAACGTGCCCCTGCAGCACGACAGCGCCGACGAGATCACCCAGCCCACCATGAAGGACTGGGCCAAGGGCGAATGCGAGCCCGTGCCCGGCAAGACCATGCACAAGATGGTGCTGGTGGAACGCGATTACACGAAGATCCACGACAAGTACATCGCCCTGGGCGAGCGCCTGCTCACCAGCACCCTCGGCGCGCACGGCAACAGCTACATGGCCGATGACGTGTACCGCGAGATGCAGGCCGACAAGCGCCACGTGCAACGCTTCAACGGCACGGAGCTGCCCAGCGTGCGCGAGGACGTGGAGGCCTGCAACGCCGTGCTGCGCCTGAGCACCCTCACCAACGGCAAGCTCAACCACCGCGCCTACAAGAACATGGAGGTGAAGAGCGGCCTGGTGCTGGCCGACCTGGGCGAGGGCAGCCAGGATGTGGCTATCGACTACAAGGACCTGCAGGCCCAGCCCCGCCGTTACAACACCTCGCCCCTGTGGAGCGGCCTGATGAACAACGGCCGCGCCTACGCCGCGTACACCTACAACGTGGACCGCCTGGTGCCCTGGCGAACCCTCACCGGCCGCCAGCACTTCTACCTGGACCACGAGGGCTACATCATGTTCGGCGAGCACCTGGCCACCTACAAGCCCTCGCCCACCCCGCAGGTGTACGGCGACCTGCGCAAGACGGTGAACGACGGCAAGGCCCGCATGCTGAACTGCCTCACGCCCCACGGCAAATGGCACATCCACAGCACCTACGGGGACACCCTGCGCATGCTCACCCTCAGCCGCGGCATGGAACCCTGCTGGATCAGCGAGAAGGATGCCGAGGCGCTGGGCATCAAGGACAACGACTGGGTGGAGGTGTACAACGACCACGGCGTGTACTGCACCCGTGCCTGCGTGAGCGCCCGCATCCCCCGCGGGGTGTGCATCGTGTACCACAGCCCGGAGCGCACCTACACCATGCCCAAGAGCCAGGTGCGCGGCGGCCGGCGCGGCGGCGGGCACAACAGCTTCACCCGCGTGCACCTCAAGCCCAACCTGCTCGTGGGCGGCTACGGCCAGTTCTCCTACCACTTCAACTACTGGGGCCCGGTCGGCTCCAACCGCGACACCCACGTGCTGGTGCGCAAGATGGACAAGGTCGAATTCTGATCACACCCTAAGAAGCCACGACGATGAACGTCAGATCGCAGATCTCCATGGTGTTCCACCTCGACAAGTGCATCGGGTGCCACACCTGCTCCATCGCCTGCAAGAACATCTGGACCGACCGGCGGGGGGCCGAATACATGTGGTGGAACAACGTGGAGACCAAGCCCGGCACCGGTTATCCCACCAAGTGGGAGGACCAGGACATCTACCAGGGTGGCTGGAAGAAGGACGGCAACAGCGTGTCGTTGCGCGGCGCCGGCAAGCTCAAGGGCCTGAAGAACCTCTTCCACAACCCGGCCCTGCCCGTGCTGGAGGACTACTACGAGCCGTGGACCTACAAGTACAGCGATCTGTTCACCGCGCCCGAGGGTGACGACCAGCCCACCGCGCGCCCCGTGTCCCTGGTGACCGGCGAGCCCATTGATGTGAAGGCCGGCCCCAACTGGGACGACGACCTGAGCGGATCGCCCGACTACGCCCGTCAGGACGTGAACTTCAAGGACCTGAGCCCCGCCGAGCAGGAGAGCCTCTTCCAGCTGGAGCGCATGACCTTCCACTACCTGCCGCGCATCTGCAACCACTGCCTCAACCCCGCCTGCGTGGGCAGCTGCCCCAGCGGCGCCCTCTACAAGCGCGGCGAGGACGGCGTGGTGCTGATCAACCAGGAGCGCTGCCGCGCCTGGCGCATGTGCGTCACCGCCTGCCCCTACAAGAAGAGCTACTACAACTGGAACACAGGCAAGAGCGAGAAGTGCATCCTGTGCTACCCCCGCCTGGAGAGCGGCCAGGCGCCCGCCTGCATGCACAGCTGCGTGGGCCGCATCCGCTACCTGGGCGTGATGCTCTACGACGCCGACCGGATCCACGAAGTTGCCGCCTCCGAGGAGAAGGACCTGGTGGACGCCCAGCTCGGCATCTACCTGGACCCCTTCGACGAGAACGTGATCGCCGCGGCCAAGGCCAACGGCATCGCCGACAGCACCATCCGCGCCGCGCAGCTCTCGCCGGTGTACAAGTTCGTGAAGCAATGGGGCATCGCCCTGCCGCTGCACCCCGAGTTCCGCACGCTGCCCAACCTGTTCTATGTGCCGCCCATGCTGCCGGCCATGGCCAGCGTGGACGCCGACGGCGTGTACGACAGCACCACCAAGAGCCTCTGGGGCGGGGTGGAGACCGCGCGCCTGCCCATGAAATACCTCGCCAGCCTGTTCACCGCCGGCGATGAGGAGAAGGTGCGCAACGTGCTGCGCAAGCTGCTGGCCGTGAAGATCCACCGCCGCGACGCCACCGTGGGCGACCTGCCCAAGGCCGAGGTGGAGGAGGCCCTGAACACCGGGCGCACCAACGCTGCCGAGGCCGATGCCATCTTCCGCCTCACCAGCTTGGCCACCTTCAACGAGCGCTTCGTGATCCCGCCCGCGCACCGCGAGGAGAGCATCGAGATGATGGAGGCCACCGCCGACACCAAGGGCGAGACCGGCTTCGGCTTCAAGATGCGCCCCGCACGCGGCCTCTGACCGATGAACGACCTCGCCAAATACCGCCTGTTCACGCCCCTGGTGTCCTACCCCGATGCCGGGCTGCCCGCCGCCGTGGAGCGATGCACCGCCATGCTGGGTCTGCAATGCCCGGAGGCCGCGGCGACCCTCGCCCCCTTCGCACAATGGCTCGCGGCAACACCACAGCACGACCAGGAGGAGGTGTACGCACGCACCTTCCACATCCAGGCCATCTGCTACCTCGACCTGGGCTTCGTGCTCTTCGGGGAGGACTACAAGCGCGGCGAGTTCCTGGTGAACATGAAGCGTGAGCAGGCCCAGGCCGGCAACGATTGCGGTGATGAACTGCCGGACAACCTGGCCAACGTGCTGAACCTGCTGCCCCTGCTCAAGGACCGTGAGCTGGTGGCCGACCTGGGCGGCCGCGTGATGGTGCCCGCGCTGCGCCGGATGCTCGAGGAGTTCGACAGCGCCCGCACGACGATGCGCGACCGCATGCTCCGGCGCAAGCACAACGCCATCCTGCTGGAGGGCCGCACGGACGGCAACATCTACGTGCACGTGCTGCAGGCCCTGCTGCAGCTGCTGCTCACCGACTTCGAGGAGCGCAAGGCACCGGCCGCACCCTCCTCACAGGCCTTCATCAGCGGTGCCTCCTCGTGCGGCACCTGCACCACCCATCCCAAGCCACAGTCCCAAACCACCTGAACCATGCGCTTCCTCCAAACGGCCCCTGCGAACGAGACCATCGCCATGATCGTCATCGCGACGGTGCTGGTGCTCCTGCTCTTCGCCCTGCCCACCATCCTGCGGGCCCGCCGCATGGCCGTTGAGCTCGGCCCCATGGTGCGGTCGCAGCCCGTCAACTACCCCATCGTGTTCCTGGTGATGCTGGCCGCCGCCGGTGCGGTGACCTACGGCCTGAAGCTGGGCTGGGACGAGAACATCCCCATCCTCAACACCTTCACCTTCCTGGTGCTGCCCTACCTGGCGCTGGCCATCTTCCTGATCGGCTCCATCTACCGCTACATGAACCGCGGCTTCCAGGTGTCGTCGCTCTCCAGCAACTTCCTGGAGCGCAAGAAACTGTTCTGGGGCAGCCAGCCCTTCCACTACGGCCTGCTCTTCCTGTTCTTCGGCCACCTCATCGCCTTCCTGTTCCCGGCCTCGGTGATCGCGTGGAACCACATGCCGGTGCGCCTGCTCATCCTGGAGATGACCGCCTTCGCCTTCGGCCTGGCCACCCTGCTGGGCCTGCTGCTGCTGATCCGCCGCCGACTCACCAACCGCCGGGTGCTGATGGTGACCAACCGCATGGACATGCTGGTGTACGTGGTGCTGATCACCCAGATCGTGAGCGGCCTCATCGTGGCCTACGCCAACCGCTGGGGCAGCTCGTGGTTCGCCTCCACGCTCACCCCCTACCTGCGCTCGGTGTTCGCCTTCAACCCCGATGTGGCCGCGGTGAGCGCCATGCCCTGGACGGTGAAGCTCCACATCTTCTCGGCCTACTTCATCGTGGCCATCATCCCCTTCACGCGGTTCATGCACTTCCTGGTGGCGCCTGTGGACTACCTCTGGCGCGGTTACCAACTGGTGATCTGGAACTGGAACCGCCGCATGATCCGCCAGGGCAAGGCCTGGCACATGGGGCACCGCGCACGCAACCACTGATCCCGACCGACCGGATCGGAACGCACTTTCCCATCGGCGACGCACGACCCGGGCCGGGATGTACGTCGTCGATCCCTTTTTCCGGACGCCGATCCGCTAAGGCAGCTCGAAGCGGGTGCTCCACTCCTCCCCCGTCGCTGTGCGGCGCGCGCGGACCTCGAGGAAGGCATCCTTCCCCTCGCGGTGCAGCCTGCGGCCGGTCACCACGCTGTCCGCCGCACCGCCCGCACCGCCTCCCACGATGGGGTCGCCCGGTCGCGGCAGGAAGGGATAGAGGATGGTGAGCCGCTCCTCCTCGTTCGTCGCCAGCTCGGAACCGCACTGGAAGAGCAGCTCCTCCAGCTTCTCACCCACGATGGTGTCGTTCACCGCATGGCGCGCCTCCTCGCCCAAGGCGCTCAGCCAAGCGTGGAACCGCTCGGCCGTGCGCTCCCGCAACGTGGCATGCCACGGCGCCGGAAAGGGCGAGCGCAGGTGCGCACTGCCCGTGAACCAGAACTCGAGCGTGGCGGTGAACAGCTCGCTCTGCGCGATCTGCTCCCGGGTGGGAACGCCGGTACCCGGCTTGTCGGTGGACATGGTCGCAGGGCTCATCAGGCAGCAAGTTCGGCATCACCACGCGCAGGGATCATGATGCAGGTCATCCGCCCGCGACCGCACCGCCGTGCGTGAGCAATATCATCGCCTTGCATGACATAGCCCATACCGCTTGGGGCGGGCTCCATCCTACCATTGATGCGCTTTTCAATGGCACGGACCGGGACCCTGGACAGAACGCACGACGGCTTGTGGGGCGTAGCGGTCCCGCAGCGTTCCCGCCGGTCCGGGCTGTTGTCCGTTCCTCCGGCGGTGCGCACCCTGCCTCGCACGTACGTGAACTCCCCGGGCCCGCCCCCTGGGCCTGCCGCACCAACGCACCGACCATGATCGATGACGAGCCCGTCACCGGCCGATCGCACCGGATGTTGTTCCTCAACACCCTGGCCTTCACGGTCTGCTTCGCAGCGTGGATGCTCAACGGGGTGCTGGTCACCTTCCTGGTGGACAGGTCGGTGTTCGATTGGACCCCGGTGCAGGTGGGCTGGCTCCTGGGCATACCCGTGCTCACGGGATCCATCCTTCGTCTGCCAGTGGGCATCCTGACGGACCGTTTCGGTGGCAAATGGGTCTTCACGCTGCTGCTGCTCGCCGCATCCGTGCCGATGTACCTGCTCTCCGAAATGAACTCCTATGCCGGCTTCGCGCTGATGAGCTTCGGCTTCGGCATCGTGGGATCGGGTTTCGCCGTGGGCATCGCGAACACCTCGGTGTGGTACCCCAAGCGGCTGCAGGGCGTGGCGCTCGGCGTCTTCGGCGCGGGCAATGCGGGCGCGGCGCTAACCACCGTGTTCGCCCCGAGCCTGCTGCTGCAGCTCACGCACGATGGTGCCGACCCCGAAGGATGGCGCCATCTCCCGCGCATCTATGCCGCCGTGCTCGCCGGCATGGCCGTGATCTTCGCGCTGTTCACCTTCAACCGGCTGCCGGACAAGGCGGGGCGGACGATGTCCGAACTGCTGAAACCCCTGGGCAGTGTGCGCGTGTGGCGCTTCGGTTTCTACTACTTCCTGGTCTTCGGCTGCTTCGTGGCCTTCGCACAGTGGCTGGTGCCCTACTACGTGAACGTGTACGGCGCCTCGCTGGTGCTCGCGGGCCTGCTCACGTCGTTCTTCAGTTTCCCCTCCGGCGTGATCCGCGCGCTGGGGGGCTGGCTGAGCGACCGCTGGGGCGCCCGCCGGGTCATGTACTGGATCCTGGGCTCCTCGCTGGTGATCAGCGGCATGCTGATGGTGCCGCGCATGGAGGTGCTCTCCCCCGGTCGTGGAGTGATGGCCGTCCGCAAGGGGAACGTGGAAATGGTGCGCGACAGCCTGATCCGCGTGTCGGGGACCGACTATCCGCTGCTGAACAAGAAGCGGGACCTGGAGGTGATCGGCAATGAGCAGCTGATCATGCCCACCAAGGATTCCTGGCACCAGCCCGTGGTGAAGGAGGGCGACGCGGTCGAGAAGCGCCAGTTGCTGGCCCGGGGCATCACCCGCATCTACTTCCAGGCGAACATCTGGGTGTTCACCGCGCTGGTGATCCTGATCGGCATCGTGTGGGGCATCGGCAAGGCGGCGGTGTACAAGCACATCCCGGAGTACTTCCCCAAGGAGGTCGGCGTGGTGGGCGGCATGGTGGGGGTGATCGGCGGCCTGGGCGGCTTCTTCTGCCCGATCCTCTTCGGCTATCTGCTGGATGCCACCGGTCTGTGGACGAGCTCCTGGATGCTCATGCTGCTGCTCTCGGGCGTGAGCCTGTGGTGGATGCACCTGGTCGTGAGCCGCATCCAACGCGGCATCAAGCATCCGGATGCCGACCGTTTCGAGAAGCGCCAAACACACTGAAACACACCCCTCCGATGGCTACGTGGCTGACCTCCTGGGATCCCGAGAACAAGGCGCAGTGGGAACAGAGCGGCGAACGCCTGGCCTGGCGCACGCTCACCATCACCACCATCGCGCTGACGCTCTCCTTCGCCACCTGGTTCATGATGAGCGCCATCGTGACCAAGCTGCCCGGCATCGGGTTCAAGTTCACCACGGACCAGCTGTTCTGGCTGGCGGCCATGCCGGGCCTGGCCGGCGGCACCCTGCGCATCGTGCACACCTTCCTGATCCCCATCTACGGCACGCGCCACACGGTCACCTATTCCACGCTCATCAAGCTGATCCCCTGCATCGGCATCGGCCTGGCCGTGATGGACCCCACCACGCCCTTCTGGGTGTTCATGGTGCTGGCGCTCACGGCCGGCTTCGGAGCGGGCGACTTCAGCAGCTACATGCCCAGCACGAACCTGTTCTTCCCGAAACGGCTGAAGGGTGCGGCCCTGGGCATCCAGGCGGGCATCGGCAACTTCGGCGTGAGCCTGGCCCAGTTCATGACGCCGGCCCTGCTCGGTGTCGCCCTCTTCGGCACGCCGCAGGAATGGACCGCGCCCGGTCCCGGAGGCACCCCGGGCACCACGTGGATCTACCTGCAAAGCGCGGCCCTCTGGTACGTGCCGTTGCTGCTCATCATGACCGGGGTATGCTGGTGGGGCCTGCGCAGCGTGCCCATCAAGGCGAGCTTCCGCGAACAACTCGACATCTTCAAGGAGCGGCACACCTGGTACTGCACCATCACCTACGTGATGACCTTCGGCACCTTCGCCGGGCTTTCCGCCGCCTTCCCCATGATGATGAAGGCGCTTTACGGCAACTTCCCCGGCGCACCGGACCCACTGCAATATGCGTTCTACGGCCCCCTGATCGGGTCGGCCAGCCGGGTGCTCTTCGGCTTCGTGGCCGACCGCACCGGCGGTGGCGTGCTCACCACGGTCACCGGCCTGGGCCTGCTCGCCGGCTCCGCCATCATGCTGTTCACCGGATCGCTGGCCCCCACGTCCATGGACCAGTTCCCGGTGTTCGTGGCCGGCATGCTGGGCATGTTCCTGTTCGCCGGCATCGGCAACGCCGCCACCTTCCGGCAGTTCCCCATCATCTTCGGGCACAACCCGCGCCAGGCGGCCGGCGTGATCGGTTGGACGGCGGCCGTGGCGGCTTACGGCCCCTTCATCTTCTCCATGCTCATCGGCGCGGTGATCGGCGCCACGGGCAACGCCAACGGCTTCTTCGTGGGCTTGATCGTGTTCCTGGTGCTCGCCACCTGGATCAACTGGAACTTCTACCACCGCAAGGGTTGCGCGCGCCCGTGTTGAACCCCCACGGTCATGCTGAACAGCGCCCTCCCTCCCTGCGGCCAACGGCACTCGCTCCCACACCGCGCGACGCACGGATATGCCGCTGACACTCCGCGAACCTTCCTCCGCGGTGCGTCCCTGCGCCACACCCACCTCCTGGCGCTGCTGCTGCTGTTGCTCCCTGCCGGTCTTCCCGCGCAATTCTCCGTGGGCGGCCAGCTGATGCAGCGCAGTGAATACCGCAACGGCTATGGAAAACTGATCGCACGGAGCGCGGAACCTGCGGTGCAGATCGGCCATCGCGCCCGCGTCCATGTACGCTACGACCACGCGAAAGCGCGCTTCCACGTCAGTGTCCAGGATGCGCGCCCGTGGGGGGCCTCCGTGCAGACCAACACCGTGGAACCCTATTTCTCCCTGTACGAGGCCTGGGCGGAACTGACGCTGGGCCCCAGCTGGAGCGTGAAACTCGGGCGGCAGGAACTGACCTACGACGACGCCCGCTTCCTGGGCAACGTGGACTGGTCCCTGGCCGGAAGCTCCCACGACTTCGCCCTGCTACGCTTCGAGAGGAAGGGCACCAAGGTGCATGCGGGCGGCGGTTACAATGTGGGCGCCGAAAGCCTGACGGAACAGCCGTACACCGTGGGCAACCGGTACAAGGCCGCGCAGTTCCTGCGTGTGGAGCAGCGCCTGGGCGGCTTCACCGGCAGCGCCATGCTCTGGGCCAACGGACTGCAGCAGCTCCACACGGACACCGCCGGCAACGTCACGGGTCGCACCATGCGGTACACCTATACGTTCGGCCTGCCCACGCTGCGGTATGTGCGTGGTCGTGTCACCACGTCCGCCTTTCTCTACCTGCAGCTGGGGCAGGACCGGACCGGCCGCACCGTCCAGGGCCATGATGCCGGCGCCTGGGTGACCTACGCCCTACCTCTGGACACCGCGCGCGGCTCGGGCTTCCGCTTCACCGTGGGTGCCGAACTGCTCTCCGGCACGGCGCAGGATGCCACCGATGCGGTGAACCGCTCCTACGACCCGATCCACAGCACCAAACACGCCTGGAACGGCTACATGGACCACTTCTACACGGGCGGTCGCTGGGCCAACAGCGTGGGCCTGTTCGATGCCCATGTGCGCCTGCGCTACGATGTCGGTCGGCGGACCTTCCTCTCCCTCAATGCCCATGAGTTCCACGCCGCAGCCGCGGTGCTGCGGAACGGCGCACCGATGGACCGCCGGCTGGGCACGGAGCTCGACCTCACGGTGGGCCACCTGCTGAACGAGGTGGTGTCCCTGCAACTGGGCTATTCCCACATGCTGCCGACCGCCACGCTGGAGCACCTGGAAGGTGTGACCGACCCGGCGGCGATGCAGCACTGGGGTTACCTCGCCATCCTGTACCGCCCGGGCATGAAGGACCGCTTCACCGGCCTGCGCTTCTGAGCGGCGGGTGCCGGCCCGCGTTACTCCACCATCACCTTCCCGGTCCACGCACGAGCGCCATCGCTCAGGCGCACGATGTACGGGCCCGCCGGGAGCGCGGTGGCATCGACCACCGTGCTGTGGCCGGTGGTGCGTTGCTCCAGGACCGCATCCCCCAGGGCGTTGGCAAGCACGAAGGATGCACCCGGCAGGCGCGGATGGTCCACGGTGAAGGCTCCCATCGCCGGGTTGGGATGCACACGCAGCGCGAAGCCGTCCCCGTCCAACTCACCGATGCCGATGCCGGTGATGGTGAACACCGCGGACATGTAGGTGCAGCCCAGGTCATCGGTCACCTCCACGCTGTAGCCGCCGTTGCCGATGGGTGCCAGCACGGTGTCCGTCTCCCCGGCGAGCGGTGCGCCATCCAAGTACCATTGGAAGCTGATCCCGCCCGTGGTGTGCAACAGCAGGGTGTCGCCCGAGATGTGCGGCACGTTCAACTGTGTGCTGTAGCGTTGCATCCACTGGTCGGTGTTCCACCCGCCGAACAGCAGGCGATCGTTCGGCAGCTCCACCACATCGATCAGCTGGTCGCTGCCGGGGATCAGGTCGACGGACAGGTAGCCCCCGTTGCCGAACGATGCGTCCATGCTCCCGTCCGACAGCAGGCGTACCGCGAAGCCGAAGCCGGTGCCATCGTCGCTGCCGAGGACGAGGTAGCCGCCATCCGCCATCAGGCGCAGCCCCCTGCAGTTCTTGGTGGATCCGGTGATGGTCACATGCCCGTTGGTGCCGAAGGTGCCGTCGGGTGCCCCGGAAGGAGTGAGCCGCACCAGTTCGATGCCGTCCGCGTTCGGCTCGCGTGTGCAGGCCATCACCAGGCGGTCGTCCAGGTCCTTCACCAGTACGTTCCGTAGGGTAAGCCCGCCGAGAGGCACCGTATCAACGAAAACGCCGGCATTGCCGAAGGCGGGGTTCAGCGCACCGGTGGAGTCGAAGCCCACGGCGATGAAATGCGCGATGTTCCCCCCGACCAGGTAGCGCCCGGCGACCACGACATCCCCGTTCTGGAAGGTGCTCGCATAACATTCCCGCATGAAGCTCGCGGCCACGTCATGCCGCACGATGCCATCCCCGCCGAAGGTGCTGTCCAGGGAACCGTCGGGCATGAAGCGCATGGCCCCGAGGCCGATGCCGCCGAAGGCGTACTCGCCCCCGCACAGGATGCGGCCGTCGGGCATCCGCTCGACGCTGTAAAAGGCGCCGCGCTCGCCGGGTGCGAACCGGCGTGCGTGGGTCCCTGTATCTGCGAAGGTGGTGTCCGGGCTGCCGCTCGCCAGGTAACGCGCCACGAACGGCGTCTGCGACGACGAGCTGTTGTCCGGTGCCTGCACCCCTGCCGCGAGGAACTTGCCATCGGGCTGCAGTGCAAAGGCATGGCCCATGTTGCGCACGTCGAAATGATGGTGCACGATGCCATCGGTCCCGAAGGTGCTGTCGATGCGGCCGCACGGGTCGAACCGCACCATGATGTTGAATGCCCCGGTGCCGCCTGCACCAAAGTCCCACCCGCCGAGAACGATCTTCCCGTCGGGCTGCATCATGAAGTTGGAGAAGGTCTCCATCCCGCCGGCGTTCGCCGAGAGCCTGGAATCCGTGCCGAAGAGGGAGTCAGGGAACAGGTTCTGTGCCGTCGCGGGCACGGTCACCAGTGCGACGAGCAGGGTGGCCAAGCGGAAGGTTCCCATGACTTTCATCTTGAGGTATTCGTACCAGCAGCAGATGACACCGTGCCGACCGTTCCGGCCCAGGCGCCCTTGCCGTCGATCCTCATCCGCGCACGAACACACGCGAACCGCGCCCTGTGCGTGAAGGTGAGTCCTCGGATCGTAGGCGTACAATGACAAACATCAACCAGTCCCGGCGTGGGGAGGCGTAAAATTGATGCCGGTCATACTCGGATGCCGGACCGGGCCACAGCTTCGCCGCCGCCACCTCCAAGGAAGGCCGTACTTTCATCACCGCAATGACATTTCAGCCATAACGCCATGAAGATCATCGACCCCGCCACCGGCAAGCGCATCGACGGCCGGGGGGCCAGCGAGCTGGACCTGAAGAAGTTGAAACACACCGACCCGCTGCAACGCGAGGTGGAGAAGGAGATCAACGCTTCGGAACACTCGCCCATGGACCCGCCGGACGCCTACGGTGGCCAGGTGATCGACGCGGTGGCCTACGAGGAGATGCCCGCCCTGCTGCAGCGCTACATGGACGAGCACCGCAAGGCCGAGGCGCAGATCCATGACTTCGAGCAGGCCATGGCCCGGTACAAGGAAGGGGGCTACAAGCTGGACCCGTCCATCAACGAGACCTTCCGCGCCTTCTTCACCTTCTTCGACGACAAGGTGCTGGACCACAACCGGCGCGAGGAGCGCCAGCTCTTCCCCCTGCTGCACCGGCGGCTGGTGGAGAGCGGCGAGCGCAGCACCGGCCCGGCGCCCACCACGGCCGTGGACCTGATGGAGGACGACCACGTGAAGTTCATCCAGCTCGGCGCCCTGGCCTTCAACCTGCTGGGCCTGGCCGCCCGCCTGCCCGACGACCGCTCGGCGATGTTCACCTACGACGCCGCCTTCGACGCCTCGCGCGAGCTCACCGAGGCGCTGCGCCTGCACATCCACCGCGAGGACAACATCCTGTTCCCGCTGGCCTGCAAGCTGATCGACCGCGCGGAGATGGACCACCTGGCCTCCTGAACCGCACCGGCATGGACGCCCCCGCCACCACGTTGACGGACACCTTCGGCCGGAGGCACGACTACCTGCGCATCTCCCTCACCGAGCGCTGCAACATGCGCTGCACCTACTGCATGCCCGAGGAGGGCATCCCACTGCGGCCCCGCGAGCAGTTCATGCGCCAGCAGGAGGTGCTGGCCATCGCCGAAGTGTTCACCGGACTCGGCGTGCGCAAGGTGCGCCTCACCGGCGGCGAGCCCCTGGTACGCAACGATGCGGAGGCGATCGTCCGCGGGCTGGCGCGGCTCCCGGTGGAGCTGGCCATCACCACCAACGGCGTGCTGGTGGACCGCTTCATCCCCGCCTTCCACGCTGCGGGCCTGCGCAAGGTGAACGTGAGCCTGGACAGCCTGCGCCCCGAACGCGTGGCCGCCATCACGCGCCGGGACCACTACCAGCAGGTGATGGGCAACATCGAACTGCTGCACCGCGAGGGCTTCGACCTGAAGGTGAACGTGGTGCTGCTGCGCGGCGTGAACGACGACGAGATCGGCGACTTCGTGCAGTGGGGCGCGGACCATGGCGTTCCCGTGCGCTTCATCGAGTTCATGCCCTTCGACGGCAACCGGTGGAACATGGAGCGCACCGTGCCCCAGGCGGAGGTGCTGCGCAAGCTGCGCGAGCGCTTCGGGGAGGACGCGCTGCAGACCGTCCCGGGCGAGGCGCACGACACCGCCCGCCACTACCGGCTGCGCGGCGCCACGGCCACCTTCGGCATCATCGCCTCGGTGAGCAACCCCTTTTGCGACACCTGCAACCGCCTGCGCCTCACCGCCGACGGCAAGCTGAAGAACTGCCTCTTCGCCGGCGCCGAGACCGACCTGCTCACCGCCCATCGCCGCGGCGAGGACATCGCGCCGCTGATCCTGCGCAGTGTGCTGCACAAGGCCCGCCGCCGTGGCGGCATGGAGGACCTGGAGCAGCTGAGCGACCCCGCGCAACACGGCGCCAACCGCGCCATGGTGGCCATCGGGGGGTGAGGGTGGCGGCATGCCCGTCCAACCGGAAGGCGTTGCGCAACGCATACGTCGCCCGCAGCGTTCGCACGGGCCGGTTCGCGCTCGGTTCAGGACATCACCGCCAGCCGTTCCAACTGCTCCAGCAGCACATCGACCTGTTCGCGGTGGGTGCGGAAGGACAGCGCGGCGAAGCGCAGGGTGAACACGCCGTTCAGCACGGTGGTGGAGATGAACACGCGACCGTCCCGCTGGATGGTCTGCGCGATCCGTCGGTTGGCGATCTCCGCTTCCGCAGTGCCCGACCCCAGCCGGAAGTGGACCACCGACAGGTCCGGTGGCGGACCGACCTCGTAGCCCAGGGCCGACACGCGCTGGCGGAAATAGCGCGCAAGCCACAGTTTCTCCTCCAGGCAGGCGCGGAACGGGGCGAGGCCATGCAGTTTCAGCGGCAGCCAGAGCCGCAATCCCCGGAAGTGCTTGCTGAGCTCCGGCGACAGCTCGGCAGGTGAGGGCTCGTGCATGCGGTCGCGCGCATCCTGCATGTAATGCGCCTCGTAGCTGTTGGCCGCCCGCAGGTGCCGGATGTCCTTCACCAGCAAGACCCCGGTGCCGTAGGGCAGGAAGAGCCCCTTGTGCGGGTCCATCACCAGGGAATCCGCACGTGCGATGCCGGCCATCACCGCACGGCCGTGTTCGGTGAGCAGGAAGTAGCCCCCGTAGGCCGCGTCCACATGGAACCAGATCCCGAGCCCGGCGGCCACGTCGGCCAGCGCGTCCAGCGGGTCCACAGCCCCCACATCGGTGGATCCGGCGTTGGCGATGATCAGGAAGGGCCGCAACCCCGCCCGCTTGTCCGCGAGGGCCTGCTCGCGCAGCGCATCGGGGCGCATGCGGTGGCGCTCGTCCATGGGCACCTGCCGCACGATGCACTCGCCCAGCCCGGTGAGACGCAGGGCCTTGTGCAGGCTGTGGTGGGCCTGTTCGGTGAGGTACACCACGCCCCGGTCGAGGTCGCGCCCCTTGAGGTCCATGGCGGTGCGTGCCGTGGCGATGGCGGTGAGGTTGGCCATGCTGCCGCCGGAGAGCAGGCATCCGCCACAGCCTTCGGGATAGCCCACCAGCCGGCCGCTCCAGCGCACCAGCTCGTTCTCCATGCGCACGGCGCCGGGCGATGAATAGAAGACCCCGGCGTAACGGTTGGTGATGGCGGCCAGCAGATCGCCCCAGGCCGCGGCTTCCAAGCCACCCCCGGGGATGTAGCCCAGGTGGCCGCCCGAGGCGGGATTGAGGCCGGGCCCGTCCACCCGCTCCGCCAGGTGCTCCAGGAGCTCGTCGAGGTCGGTGCCGTGTTCCTCCGGTACGAACTGGCGGTCGGCACCGGTGCGCTCGTAGCCGTCCGCCTCATAGGCCTTGCGCTCCGCGAGCCCGTCGAGGAAACGATCCGCGTAGCCCTGCACCCTTGTGAAAAGCGCCTTGCGCCGCTCCACCGGAAGCTCCAACGCCCGGCCGATCCGGCCATGACGCTCAAGCTGCTCCACGATATGGTCGATGTCCGGATCCATGAACTACGCCGCCCTACCGCTGAACGGGACCGGCAAAGTAGCGAACCGATCGCGCAGCCACCGCTGGCATCTCCGCGGACACTGTCGGGCCCAAGCGATGCAGGACGAGGCATCCAGTGCGTTGGGCCCATGCATCACGACCGCTGCATTGGTCCGTTCGTACCCGCCCGCCCCGCAGGCCGGTTCAACGACGGAACTGGACGAGCCAGCGCCCGGGTGGACCCGTGCGTCCGGATGTTCGGCGGATCACGAGGCCGTTGTAAACGCCCCCGCTACCCGTTCTCCCAGCGCGGCGGGCGCTTCTCCAGGAAGGCGGCGATGCCTTCGTTCGCATCGGCCGTGGCCATCAGCTGGTCCACGTACAGCTTCTCCAGCTGGGGCAGGAAGTTGGACAGCACATGGTTGAACTTCACGCGGGCGGCGCGCACGGCGAAGCGCAGGGACGAGGCGCTCTTGGGCAGGATGTGCTGCACGGTCCACGCGTCCACGGCGGCGTCGAGGGCGGCGCGGTCGGCGTGCACGGCATATACCAGGCCGATGTGCAGGGCCTCCTGCGCATCGATGCTGCGGCCGGTGAGCAGCAGTTCCCCGGCGCGCGCCAGGCCCACCTTCTCGGGCAGGATGATGGAGGCCGGCGGCGGGAACACGCCCAGCACGACCTCGGGCTGGCCCAGCTTCGCATCGGCCGCGGCGAAAAGCACGTCGCACATAAGCGCCAGTTCCAGGCCGCCGCCCAGGCACTGACCGCTGATCTTCGCCACGGTGGGGATGGCCAGGTCGCGCAGCGTGAGGAACAGGCCGTGGAAGGCGCGGAGCATGGCGGGTGCCGCGTCGCGCTGATGCTCCTCCACGCTGGCACCGAAGCTGAAGTGCCGGCCCGCGCCCTCGAAGCAGATCAGCTTCAGGGAGGCCGCCGTCGCGAAGCCGTCGAGCACTTCCTGCAGCTGCTCCATCATCCGATGGTCCAGCACGTTGCCCTTGCCGTCGTCCAGGGTGATGCGCGCCACCTGGCCGCCGTGGGTCCAGGCCAGCTTCACCTTGCCCAGGTCGCGGTCCTGTGGCGTGGTCTGCGCTGCGGGTGTGGTGGTGCTCATGCCTGCTCGGTGCGGTATTGGGGGCTGATGGCGCGGTGCATCTCCTCGTCCCACGGACGGCCCTCGGCGAGCAGCTGACGCAGCTTCACGAAGTCCACCTCGCGGCGGTCCTTGGGCCCTTCGTTGAAGGCCTTGAAGCCGGCCCGGGCCTCGGTCATCATGTTCAGGGCGAGCCATTCGCGGCTGCTTTCCTTATTGCGGTCCCAGTGCTCGAGCTTCTTCTTGCGGATCTCGCTGAGCGACTTGACGGTGCAGTTGGGGAAGGTGTGGAGCAGCTTGGCGATGAGCCGGTCCACGGCCTTGTCCAGCTCGCCCAGGTCCACGGTGCCCTGTTTCAGCAGCGCACGGCCCCGTGCGGCCTCGTCGCCGGTGCGCCACTGGCCGTACACGATGTTGCCCATGTCGTCCAGGAAGCGGTCGGTGACCACCAGCGGGTTGGGGACGTAGCGCCCGTCGATCCTCAGGGCGGGCACGATCTCGGTGACCAGGCCGATGAACTTCGCGTAGTGCGCGCTCCAGTGCTCGCAGAACGTGAGGGACTGCGCGGCCTTGTCGTAGCCCACGTGCAGGTGCAGGAAGTCGGTGCTGCCGCCGATGGCCGCGCTGCCGTGCTTGGGCCCGGCCTGCCCGAAGCGGGCCAGGTCGCTGGCCACGGTGAAGTCGCACGCCATGCCGATCTCCTGCCCGCCGGCGATGCGCATGCCGTTCACGCGGTTGATCACCGGCTTGTCGCACTTCAGGATGCCGCTCACCATGTCGTTGAACAGCCGCATGTATTGCGCGTACTCCTGCGGATTGCCGGCGTAGTACTCGGCGTACTCCCTGGTGTTGCCACCGGTGCAGAAGGCCTTGTCGCCCACGGCGGTGAACACCACGGCCACCACGCTGCGGTCGTTGCCGGCCTCGGCGAAGGCCATCGTCACCTCCTTGACGGCCTGCGTGGTGTAGCTGTTGAACTGGGCGGGGTTGTTCAGGATGATCCAGGCGTTGAAGAGGCCGGGCACCACGGAGCCGTCGTGGTCGCGGCAGGGGCGCTTCTCGAACAGGATCTCCCGGTACGCCGTGCGGGTGAGGTTGTGGTCCTTCAGTTCCATGGGGATGGGGTGCGTTCAATCCAGGCCGGGCACCAGCACCGACCGTTTGCTGTACTTGTGCTGGATGGCTCCTTGGAACACCTCGTTGATGCGCGAGAGGGGGAAGGTCTCCACGAAGTCGCCGATGCGGAGCCGCCCGTCGGCGATCAGGTCGAGCACCTCGGGGTAGAGCTCGGCGCGGCAGCCCCAGGTGCCGATGAGCTTGGCGTCGAAGGCCATCAGGTTGCTCAGGCGCACTTCCACACGGTCCATGGTGAAGCCCACGATGCTCAGGGTGCTGGTGTAGGTGATGAGGTTAAAGGCCAGGTCCTGGCCGGCCCGCGTGCCGCTGATCTCGAAGATCTTCCAGCCCAGCTTGGGGGCGCCTATCTCGCCGGCGAGCACCTTCACGCGCTCCTTCACGGCCTTCTGGTCCATGCCGGAGGTGTTGAGGGTGGCCTCCACGCCCTGCGCCCGGGCGATGGCCAGCTTCGCATCGCTGATGTCGAGGGCGATGACCTTGGCGCCGAGGATGCGGGCGATGAGCGCGCCGTAGATGCCCACGCCGCCCACGCCGATCACGATGGCCAGGTCGCCGGGCACGAGCTCGGAGCGCTTCACCACCTGGTAGGGCGTGCTGATGGCGTCGGCGATCACGGCCAGCTGCTCCAGCGGATAGCGCGCCAGCACGGCGTCGGGCACCGCGCAGAGGAAGCGGTCGGGCACCACGATGTGGGTGGCGAAGCCGCCGTGCATGTCGTTGCCGGGCATCACCTGGCGGCGGCAGATGTTGCTGCGCCCCTGGAGGCAAAGGGCGCACTCGCCGCACGGCAGCACGGCGGGCACGATCACGGGCCTGCCCACCCACCGCGCATCGCCGGCCACCACCGTGCCGCTGATCTCGTGGCCCAGCGTGAGGGGCAGCGGGTGCTTGGTCTGTACGCCGTGGTGCCAGAAGCTCAGGTCGGTGTGGCACACGCCGCAGCCGGCCACCCGCACCAGGGCCTCGCCAGGACCGGGGACCGGCAGCGGTTGTTCATGCCGCACGAAGGCCTGGTCGGTGGCCACCATCCGCCATTGGTGCATCATCTCGCTCATGGTGCTGTCGCTGGTCGTGCTTGCGATGTTACCACGGTCCCTTGCGCGGGATCATGATATGCGTCATGGAACAGCCTTCGGCGGGGCCGCGGCCGTGTCCGTCCGGGCGGCGGCACGCCGATGGTGGTCGCGGGCGATGAGGGCCGCGCCGAACGACACCACGTACTGGGGCGCCTCCAGCACATGCAGTTCCACGCCGAGCTTCCCCTGGAGCAGTTCGCGCAGGTACGGATGGTGCGCCACCACCCCGCCGATCATCACGGTGGGGACACCCGGCGCAAGGCGCAACTTGGCCACCTTGCCGGCGATGCTCAGGTAGATGCCGCGCGCGATGTCCTCGGGCCGCATGCCGTCGAAGATCCAGTTCATGATCTCGGTCTTGGCGAACACGGTGCAGAAGCTGTTCAGCTCCTTGTCGTGGGTGCTCAGCGCCGCCATCCGGCTCATCTCGCCGATGTCGATGCGGGCGCGCTCGGCGATCTCGCTCAGGAAGGCGCCCGTGCCGGCGGCGCACTTGTCGTTCATGTGGAAGTTCTCCACCTCGCCCCGGGCATCGCAGCGGATCACCTTGATGTCCTCCCCGCCGATGTCGATGATGTTGAGCTCGCCCTGCACGTGGTGCTGCACACCCGCGGCGGCGCAGTTGATCTCGGTCTTCACCAGGTCGGTGGCACCGAAATGCTTGCGGCCGTAACCGGTGGCGCAGCTGTGCACGATGCGGAAGTGGGTGCTCACGGCCTTCATCACGTTGCTCACCGCCTGGCGGTCGGCGCCCAGGGTGGGCAGGCCGTAGCGGAAGAGCACGCGCCCTTCGCCATCGGTCACGGTGAACTTGGTGAAGGCCGAGCCGAGGTCCACGCCGAGGTAGCACGGGGTCTCGCGGTACATGGCCGGGCTGGCGCCCTTCTCGGTGAAGCCCTTGTCGAGGATCCTGCGGAACACGTCGCCCACGGGCCCGGGCACGCGGGAAATGATGTTCTTGTTGGTCATGGCCTTCACCATGTTGGTGAAGGTGAGGTTGAGCGAGGTGCGGACGTAGTGCTTGCGGCCGTATTCGACGATCTTGCCGTTGAAGTGGTCGATCTCGGTGGGCCGGCCCTGGATCAGGTCCACGGCGAGGCTGGGGAAGTGGTCGCCGCCGCGGCGCAGGTAGCGCATGCAGCGGCGCGTGAAGTCGTCCGGGAAGCGGATCTTCTCGTGCTCGGCCACGGCCACGGCCTCGCTGATGACCTGTTCGATGAGCTCGCGCGAATCGGGATCGTCCATGGCCTCGGCCATGGTGAGGCGGCCCACACCGCACAGGGCGCTGAGCGAGGCGTTGAGGATGGTCTTCTCCCAGCTGCGCCGCAGCAGCTCGAAGCCGTCCACCGCCTCGGTGCGCAGGCCCGCACGGGTGAGCAGTTCGGCCAGTTCGCGCGCGCGCCCGGACTGGCTGTCGTCGATGCTGCCCAGGTAGTTGGGCGGCTGGTTGAAGTTCACCCGCAGGCTGTTGGGGCCGGTGATGCTGCCGGCGAAGTTCACCACCATGCGCAGGGTACGGTCGGCGCCGAAGGCCGCGGCCAGCATCTGCTCGGTGTCGATGCCGTTCTGCGCCGAGACCACCAGCAGGCCGGGGCTGTTGAGCACCTGCGCTTCCCCGGCGGCCTCGACGGTCTGGTAGGTCTTGGTGGCGAAGAACAGCACCTCGGGCGCGAGGTCCCGCAACCCGGCGATGTCGTCGACGACGGTGATGCCCCGGGCATGTCCCTCAAGGGCGTGCTCCAGCACCAGGCCGTCCTCGGCGATGCGCCTTGCCCTCGTGCCGTTGCGCACCACCACGGCCACCTCGGCGCCCGCCTCGCGCAACTTGGTGGCCAGCACCATGCCCACCGGCCCCAGGCCGATGATGCCGATGCGCGGTCCGCTCCCCCGGTCGTTGTCCGTCGTGTGTTCCATCACCTTCGCTAGTCCTTCGGCCCGTCCGCCGGGCCTTGCGTTCCTGCCGTGTTCCCGCCGTCGCTCCCCTTGCCGCCCGCACCGTGCCCCCGCCTACCGCACGCTCTCCCTTTCCGCCAGCTGTTCCAGGAAGGTCTCGATGCGCGTGGTGCTCTGCCCGTCGCTGAAGAAGCGCATGTCGCACAGGTCGCCTTCCACCACCAGGGCCGGCACACCCGAGAGCGCCCTGAGGCGTTGGGGCATGCCGAACTTGGCGTTGCTGTTGTTGAAGCAGGTCTTGGAGTCGTGGTACACGATGCCGTCGATGCGGTAGTCCTCGAACCAGCGGGTGAGCATGGCCATCTTGGCCTTCTCGCTGCGGTTGATGAAGATCTCGGTGTAGGCGCGGGCGGTGCTCTCCCAGGGCTCGTGCTCATCGAAGCGGTCGAAGACCCAGCTGCTGCAATAGGTGCTGGCGACCACGGCCGCATCGTTGGAGGCGAAGAGGTCGCTGAGCATGCGCAGCCGGCCCCAGATGGGCATGCCCTCCCAGAAGATGCGGCTGCGCACACGGGGGATGAAGCCCCGGCCGGCCTGCACATTGGCCTGCAGCTCCTCCAGCAGCAGCGCGTAGTAGTCGCGGGCCTCCTGCGTGCCGCGCAGCACCACGATCGGCCCCATGTGGATGGTGCCGTCGAAGAAGCTCAGCGGCGGCGTGTCGGCGGCACTGGTGCGAAGCACTTGCTGCCACAGGAGCGTGGCCTCCCGGCTCAGGCGCACCGTTTCGCGGAAGCGCTCCTCGTCGAAGCGCCTCCCGCTCACCTGCTCGCACACCGGGACCATGCGCTTGAACTGCTTCACCACCAGTTGCACCTCGTCGTCGCTCACCTCGTCCAGGTGGCGCGGCGGGTGGATGCCCACGATGGGGCACTTGAAGGCGTCGGCGAAGAAGGTGAACCAGTCCTCCACCTCGCGGCACTGGTTGGTGTTGTAGGCGATCAGGTCGGGCTTGGGGATGCCTTCGAGGCCGTAGTGCTTGCGCAGGGGCGTCTCGTTGCGGAGGTAGGCCCCGATGTCGCTGGTGGTGTAGGAGCACACATGGCCGCTGTAGCCGCACTTCACCGCCTCGGGGATGTGGTCCATGGCGGTGCGGGTGGCGCCGAGCAGGGCGCCGTGGTTCTCCGGGAAGTACACCTCGAAGCCGAAGGAGCGCAGCAGCTCGGCCGGCCCCACGCTGGTGCACCAGGCCACCTTGCCCGCGCCGGATCCCAGCCGTTGGAAGTAGGCGCCCATGAGCTCCTTGAGCCGGTCGGTGCTGCGGATGGTGTAGGCCGGTGCGCTCATGGGGTGGTGGTGCTCGCGGCCGCGTCGTCCAGGCGGATCACGTACGCGTCCTCCGGCGGCATGCCGGTCTCGTCGTACAGGTGGTCGAGGTGTTCGCGGTAGGTCTCCAGCACCTTCACCGGCGCCACCTTCATGGAGGGGGTCAGGGTGCTCTTCTCCAGGCTGAGCTCGTCATCGATGATCACGGCCTTGCGCACTTTGCTGAACTTCTGGCCGATGCTGCAATTGGCGTTCTTCAGGCATCCGCGCAGGCATTGCTGCAGCTCCTCGAGGGTGCGCGGGCACAGGCAGCCGTCGAGGGGCGTCACGCTGTAGTCCGGGTTGCCCAGCTGGCGCCGGTCGGGGAAGAGCAGGGCCACGGGATAGTCCTGCCCGTTGCCGCTCACCACGGCGAAGGAGACGTAGTGGCAGCTGCCCTCGATGGCGCGCTCCAGGTCGGTGGGGATCACCTTCTCGCCGTTGCTGAGCTTGAAGATCCGGTCCTTGCGGGTGACGATGCGCAGGCCGGTGGGCCCCATTTCGCCCACGTCGCCGGTGCGGAACCAGCCGTCGTCGGTGAAGATGCCCGCATTGGCCTCGTCGTTCCGGTAATAGCCGCGCATCACGTTGGGCCCCCGCACCAGCACCTCGCCGTCGGCGTCGATGCGCACCTGCACACCGGGTATGGGCTGGCCCACCACGCCGGTGGCACGCTTCACGCCGGGGTCGGTGAGCGTGCAGCAGGGCGCGGTCTCGGTGAGGCCCCAGCCCTCGATCACGGGGATGCCGCGCTGCTCGAACGCGTCGCTGAGGCGCTGCGGCAGGGCGGCCGCGGCCGTGAAGATGAACTTCAACCCGCCGTGGAAGAAGAGCGCCCCCGCCTCGGGGCTCTCGTGGCTGAGGTCGTGGAGCGCCTGGTACACCTTGGGCACGCTGAAGAAGACCGTGGGCTTCACCGTCCGCCAGTTGGCCATGATCTCCGCCGCATCGCGCCCGAAGGACGACTCCAGGTACATGCACGCGCCGCGGTACAGCACGTTGAACAGCTCGAAGATGCCGCCGAAGCTGTGGTGCCATGGCAGGTAGGACAGGAAGCGGTCGTGCTCATCGAGCTTCCACCAACCGGTGGTGCTGAGGGCATCCTGCTGGGAGAGGATGTTGCGATGGCTGAGCTGCACGCACTTGGGCACGCCCATGGTGCCCGAGGTGTACATGTTCAGGCAGAGCGCGTCGGGGTCCACCGCGATGTCCATGGCCGCGCCGCCGTCCCCGGGGTGTGCGAGCAGCGCGCTGAAGGGGATGGTGCCCGCCGGCATGCCGGGGCCCACGGGGTCCAGCGAGATCACGGTGCGCAGCCCGAGGTCCGGACCGATCTTCTCCAGCTGCGCGGCCCCTGCGGCGGTGAGGTGGCGGGCGTCGCTGTGGCGCACCAGCAGCTCGGCGGTCTCGCGCTTGAAGTGGGCGAAGATGGGCACCGCGATGCCGCCGGTGGCCATCACGGCCAGCTCCATGCGCAGCATGTCCAGCCGGTTGGGCGAGAACAGCACCATCTTCTCGCCGGGGCCGAAGCCGCGGGCACGCAGGGCCGCGGCCACCCGGGCCACGTCGCTGCCCAGCCTTCCCCAGGTGATGCTGCGCCAGGTGCCGTCGGCATCCTTCTCGGCGAACACGGGCCGGTCAGCGAAGCGCGCAGCGTTGGTGCGCACCAGTTCGGCCACGTTGCGGAAGCGGAGGGGGGGCGCGGGAGCTGGGTTCATGGCACGGTGCTTTTCAGGCGGCCACGACGGCGGCCCTGTCCTTGATGCGGTGATGCCGGTACCCGCCCCAGAGCGCGGCACCGATGGCCCCGCTGTATATGGCATCGGGATGGGTCACCATCCGCAGCGGCTTCCTGCCCTCCCTGCTCAGCTCCTCCATGGCGTCCACCATGCCGATGTTCATGGCGATGCCGCCCATCAGGGCCACCGGCTCCTGGGCCTTCAGCGAGCTCAGCAGACGGATGGAACGGTTGGCGATGGACAGGTGGATGCCCTTGATAATGTTGGGGGTGGACACCCCGCGCGACACGCTGTTGATCACGTCGGTCTCGGCGAGCACGGCACAGATGCCCGAGGGCAGCTCGGGCTTGTCGCTCTTGAGGCTGATGGGCCCCACCTCGTCGATCGAGAGGCCCAAGTAGCGCGAGATGTTCTCGATGAACTGGCCCGAGCCGCTGGCGCACTGCCCGGTCATCTTGTAGTCCAGCACCCGGCCGCGCTCGTCGATGCTGATGGCCCGCACGTACAGTGCCCCCATGTCCACCACGGTGCGCGCATCGGGGCAGAGGAAGAGGCCGCCCCGGGCGTGGGTGGTCATGCTGTAGAAGTGGCCGGTCTTGCGTTCCACCAGCTCCCCTTCGCCCGTGCTGGCCAGGTAGGCGATGTCGCGCTCGTAATCCAGCGCGTTGCGTTCCAGGACCATGGCGACGGCGTCCACCACCACGTCCTTGGGGTTGCGCTTGCGGATCTTCTCCACCTGCCGGTCGAGCAGCCGGTGGTCGCCCGTGGCCTGGTCGTAGCGCATCAGCACGGTCTTCACGTAGCTGCCGCCCACGTCCACGCCCATGGTGAGGATGCCTTTGTCGTTCATGTCGGTTCGTTGATGTCGGTGGTGGTGCGTTGCAGGCCGATGCCCTGCGCATGCAGATGCCCGAGCACGGCACGGTGGCATCCGGCGTCGGCGCCGAGGCGTTCGGGCGCGTTGATGCCGGGCATGCGATAGCGGCCGTCGGCCACCAGGAGCGCGGCGGCGATGCAGGTGTGGCCGGTGGTGCGCGCCATGGAAGTGGTGCCCCGGTCGTCCATGCGGTCCAGCAGGTGGTACACGTGCCGCTGGCGGTCGTCCTCCACGGTCACCCGCATCACGGTGAGGTCCTCCTCGCCCGGTCCGAGCTCCCACTGGGCGAAGAGCAGACGGGCGGTGAGCGCACGGGGCACCACGCGGGCACCCTGCACCTCCACGGGCCCGGTGCCGAAAAGGCCGGCGTGGCGCAGGATGCGCATCCGTTCGGCATGGCCCGGATAGCGCAGGGTCTTCTCCTTCATGAACGGCACGTGGGGCATGGTGTGCAGCAGGGTGCGCAGCCCGTCGGTGTTGAACGCTTCCAGGGTGCCGAGGCCGTCGATGTCCACGGCCTCCACTTCGCTGAGCGCCTCGCGCGTGACCGCGGTGCCGTGTTCCACCAGCCGCGCCGGACGCGTGTATTCCTCGAGCACATCGGCCGGGCTGAAGACCGCCTTGTACTCCCAGGGCAGCTGGCGCGTGCGCGGCAGACCGCCCACCAGGCATTCGTAACGCACCAGCGGACGTTGCGCGTCGTGATGGCCGGCGATGATGTTGCAGAGGCCCGGCGCCACGCCGCAGTCCACCACGGCCGTCACGTTCATACGCCGCGCCAGGTCGTCCAGCGTGAAGGGGTCCTCCGGGAAAAAGCTGATGTCCACCACGTTCTTCCCGGCGGTGATGACGGTCTCCAGCGTCCGGTGGCCCAGGTGGCCGGGCACCGCGCCGATCACCAGTTCGGTGGGCTCCAGCAGGCGGTTCAATGCGGCGGCATCGCTCACGTCCACCACCGCGGTGGTGATGCGCGGATCGCGGGCGATGCGGTCCAGGGCGGCGGGATCGCGGTCGGCGCAGGTCACCGCGAAGCGCCCGGCGAGGCCTTGCGCGATGGTGCGGCCGATCAGGCCCGCACCCAGGACGGTGACGCGGCGGAGGCTCATGCCATGCCTTCGTTCTCCTCGGCCCCGGCCTTGGCGCCCTTGGCGGCGGCGGGCAGGTCGGCCTTGATGTTGCGGCGGGCGAACATGGCGCCGCCGAGCGCCCCCATGAAGATGGAGTCGGTGTGCACGTTGATGGTGAGGTCCTGCCCGTAGTTGCGGCGCACCATGTCGCTCACATAGTGCAGCACGGCGTCGTTGCGGGCCACCCCGCCGGTGAAGGTGAACTCGTTCTTGACGCCACCGCTGCGGGCCAGCAGCGACAGGGCGCGCATGACGATGGCCTTGTGCAGGCCGGCCAGGATGTCCTCACGCCGTTCGCCCACGTTGAGCAGTTCGCGCAGCTCGGCGCCGGCGAACACCGTGCAGGTGCTGCAGATGGTCACCTCCTTCTCGGCCTTCATGGCCATGGGCCCCAGCTCGTTCAGGGAGATGTTGAGCTCGTCGGCGATGTAGCCCAGGTAGCGGCCGCAGCCGGCGGCACAGCGGTCGTTCATGTGGAAGCTGGTCACCAGGCCGTGGCTGTCCACCTGGATGGCCTTGGTGTCCTGCCCGCCGATGTCGAGCACGGTGCGTGTCTTGGGAAAGACCGCATGTGCGCCGAAGGCATGGCACAGGATCTCGCTGCGGATGCAGTCCTCGGGGAAGGGCAGCAGGGCGCGGCCGTAGCCGGTGCCCACCATGCGGGCGATGTTGAGCTCCTCGGCGGCCACCCGGTCGATCGCTGCGGTGAAGGCCCCGGCGGCCCTGCGCAATGCGGCGGCCTCGTCGGGTGCCGCCTTCTCCGCGTGGTAGCGCTCGAGCATGGCCTGCGCCTGATGCACCAGCTCGCTGAAGTCGGGCGCCATCATCTCGTTCTCCACCGGGGTGATGCTCTTGTCGAACAGCAGCATCAGGGGCTCGAAGAGCTCCTTGGGGCGCTCCTCGACGGCCTTGGCGTAGGCCTCGCCCACGATGTCGCGGAAGAACTGGCCCTTGCCGCCCAGGTCCTCTTCCATGTAGCGCCGGCGCCCGGTGGCCAGGATGCCGTCCGCGATCTCCTGCACGTGCTTCACGAGCTCGGTGGCGGGCACACGGGTCTCCACCTTCAGCGCGGTCTCGGCGAGCTCGCGCCGCAACCGCTCCAGACGGCTCTCGAACTGCACGAACTGGAAGGCGGCGTCGAGGTCGGTGGCGTAGCGTGCGAAGGCCGGGTCGGCGGCGATCTCCGCAGCGAGGGCCTGCTTCAACAGGTGGAAGCGCGCGTTGTACAGCGCCTGCACCTTGGCGATCTCGGCGGCCACCTCGTAGTTGGCGCGCGTGTTGGTGATGCCCTTGCCCACCACCTCGTCGCGGTCGTTGATGATGATGGCCTTGCTGGTGGTGGATCCCAGGTCGATCCCAAGGAAGTAGTCTGCCATGGTGCTTGCGGTTGGGACGTCCCGTTCAGGCGGTGGCGAGCACTTTGCGCTGCGCCAGCATCTGGAAGAAGGAGTCCAGGCGGTTCTTGATGTTGGAATACGAGAAGTAGCGCGGGTCCACCAGGTCGCTCTCGATGAAGCCCACGGGGATCTCCAGCTTGTCCTCCAGGTCGCGCATGATCATGAGCTGGCCGGCGCTGAAGCTGTTGCAGCTCTTGATGGAGTTGATCAGGAAGCCATCGGCCTGGTACTCGGTGATGCACTTGCCCAGCAGGTCGATGCGCTGGGGCAGGTTCATGTTGGTGTAGCAGTTCATGCAGTACTCGGCCAGGGTCTCCAGGGGCCGCGCGGGGTCGTGGCGGAAGCCCAGGTCGTACACGCCGCCCACCTTGGTGTAGCTGCTGGCCACGATCACGGCGCCCTGGTCGTGGAACAGCTTCCAGAACTCGCGGAAGCTGGTCCAGTTGGGCGGCCCCTCCACCACCAGGCGGTATTTCTCCTCCTTGATCTCGCCCTCGGGCGTCACCGGCCCCCTGCCCTCGGCCGCGCGCTGCTTGATCTCCTTCAGCAGCTCCTCGTAGTAGGTGACGGCCTCGGGGGTGCCGCGGAAGCCGATGTTGATCGGCCCGATGTAATACACCCCGGCGAAGTAGGCGTCGATGGGCGAGGGGCGCTGCCGGCTCTGTGCGAAGATCTCGGTGATCAGGTCGTCGGTGCGCTTGCTGTTCGCCAGGATCCCGGCCAGGCGCGCCTCATCGAACTTTTTCCCGGAGACCTTCTCGAACTTGGGGATCACCTCCTCGCGCAACTGCTTCACCATGTACTGCCGCATCTCGTCGGTGATGCGGCCGCCCTCCTGGTAGGGCGTGTGCAGCATGGCGATCTCGGCGTTGGGGTAGAGGCGCTCCAGGTTCTCGAACCACTTCATGAAGGTGAAGCAGCCGGTGTAGCTCAGCAACAGCAGGTCGGGCTCGGGCAGCTTCTGCCCCGTGGGGCCCACGTTGCCGTTGAGCATCATGCCGATGTCGCACTTCACGTAGGTGCACACGTCCTCGCTGTGGCCCCATTTCTCCGCATCGCGGATGAAGGCGGCGCTCTTCTTGCGCATGCCGCTCTGCAGGGCGTTGATCTCGGGGTACACCGGCAGCATGTCGAAGGCACGGATCAGCTCCGAGAGGTTGCCGGGCACGAAGGTGTACACCACCTTTCGCCCCTTCTCGCGCGCCGTGGCGAGCTCCTCGAAGAGGCCCTCGACCATCTCCTTCTGCATGATCATGCTGCGCTCCTTCTCGACGGGTGCGGTCGGCTTCGCCATGGGTCCGTTGTTGTTGGGGTCCTTCGGTCCTTGTCATGCGGTGGCGGCCTCCCCTTCCCACAGCTTGATGCTGTCGGCGAAGGCGCCCACCTGTTCCTTGATCACCTTGAACTGGCCGGTGTTCTCGTTGTACTGGAATTGCACGTAGCGCACGCCCTCCTTCTCGCACTGGTGGAAGTAGAGCGGCTGGTCCAGCAGCGCCGGATCGCAGAAGCTGGGCGCGGCGAACACCAGCCCGTCGGCGCCGCGGCGCCTGGCCAGGTCCAGCAGGCGCTTCTCCTTGGGGTTCCCCACGTCGTACACCACGCTGCTCTGCACGCTGCGCGTGAGGTAGGCGTCGGCGATGGCGGCCAGCGGATCGCCGTTCCCACCGCCCACGGCGCCCTCGATCCAGCGCGAACCCAGCAGGAAGTCGTCGTCCACCACATAGCACCCGGCGGCCTCGATGGTCTTGATCAGGCCCAGCGGCGGCTGCTCGCAGAAGGCGCCGGCCACCACCACCTTGATGCGGTCCTCGGGCACGCCGCGCTCCCGCCCGATGGCCTCCAGCACCTGCTCCAGCATGGCGTTGTGCTCCTCCACAGGCATCACCAGGCCCGCCCGCATGATGCAGTACAGGTCCTCGTAGGCCAGGCGCCAGGGATGGTCCTGCCGGATGTCGTAGATCGCCGCCAGCATCGCCCGGTTGCGGTCGTACAGGGCGATGGAGCGGTCCAGGGCATCGGCGGTGACCTGCACGCCGTTGATCGCCTCGATGCGCCGCAGCACATCCTCCATCTCGGCCTTGTAGAACGCCCCGCCGATCTCCGCGCGGAAGTTCTGCGGGAAGTCCATGTACTTGGCGAAACGCCCCTTGCCCATCAGCTGGAACATGCCGCTGAGGTTGCGCATCACGTCGCAGATGCTGGGGAAGACGAAGCCGTCGAACCCGTCCAGGTTGCCGTCCAGCGCCAGCTCCACGATGCCGCGCGGCATGTGGCAGATGTAGGACTGGTAGTAGGCATCGCCCTTGATGATGGGCTTGCGGTCGCCCGCGCCCAGGATGCCCACGGCCAGCCCCTTGGTGGCGTGCACCACCTCACGCGGGAAGTAGATGGGCGTGAAACCCACCAGCACGCGCTGCGGGTCCTGCGCCTTCCACGCCTTGGCACGGCTGAAGTTCAGGTCGAAGGCAAGCTGGCGGCAGGTGCTGATGATCTCCTCGAGTGGCGTCATGGTCGGTCCGATCACTGCTCCCTGACCATCGCCGCACGCGCAGCTGCACATGGCCGGAGGGCCGTGCCAAAGTAGGGGCGTTCGTGGGCTTGTTTTATGATTTACGTCATATTGACCATATCCCGACCTGACCGCCCCCGTTACGCATTCCGCGCAGGTTCATCCTCGCACAGGCACTTTTACAAACACCTGGCCGCCGCTGGCATCCGGCCTGCGGCAATGCCACATCCATGACCTCCATCATATTTCCATCCCCGCTCCTCGGTACCTTGGCACGAACCGAACGAACGGCCGCATGAACGCCACGGACAGCCCGGCCTGTGTGATCCTCTCCGGCGGAGCGTCCCGCCGCATGGGGCGCCCCAAGGCCCTGCTGGATGCCGGGGAGGGCCGCTCCTTCCTGGAACGCATCGTGGACGCCTACCGCGAGGCGGGAGTGCGGCGCATCGTGCTGGTGCTGAACGGCGGCCTGCTCGGCGGTCGCGCGGAGGATATCGCCCATGCCCGGGGCCTGCTGGTGGTGCCGATCCACGCGCCGCCGCAGGGCAAGTGGCGCAGCCTGCGCGCCGGCATGTCCGCCCTGCCCGATGCCCCCTACTGCTACCTGCAGCCGGTGGACCAGCCAGCGGTGGACGCACCGCTGCTCCGCCGCCTGCGTGCCGCCGTTCCCGCCGATGGCCACGCCGTGCCCGTGCATGCCGGCCGTGGCGGCCATCCCATCCTGCTCGCCCCGCCCATCGTGCGCCAGCTGGCCGGCCTGCACCGCGAGGTCCACCTGCGCGAACTGCTGCGCGCACATCCCCGCATCGAGGTGGACGTGACCGAACCCGATCTCCTGCGCGACATCAACACCCCGGAGGAATACGCGGCCTTCCGGGCAACGGCCACCGCGCCATGAACCATGGACCAGCTGTACCGCGCGATCGGCAGGGCCTTGGACGGTGGGAGGACCGTGGCCGTGTGCACCGTGGTGGACACCCGGGGATCCACCCCGCGCAAGACCGGCAGCAAGATGCTGGTCCATGCGGACGGCCGCGTCACGGGCTCCATCGGCGGTGGCGCGCTGGAGAAGCAGGTGATCGCCGACGCCCTGGAGGTGCTCACCACCCGCACCCCGCAACTGTTCAAGCACGACCTGCTCCACCAGCACGGCATGTGCTGCGGCGGCAGCGTCCACATCTTCATTGAGCCCGTGGGACACCAGCCGCGCCTGTTCATCTTCGGCGCCGGGCACACCGGCCGGGCGCTGGCGCGGTACGGCGCCGACGCCGGCTTCGACCCCTACGTGATCGACGACCGGCCCGAGCACATGGCCCTGCTGGACGATCCGCGGGTGCAACGCATGCCGCTCGACCACCGCGCCGCCCTGCAGGCCGTGCCCTTCGACGACCGCGCCTACATCGCCATCATGACCTACGACCACGCCATCGACCGCGAGGTGCTGGCGCACTGCATCACCCGGCCCTTCGCCTATCTGGGAATGATGGGCAGCCGCCGCAAGGTGGAGCTCACCCGCAGGCACTTCCTCGCGGGCGGCATCGCCACGGCCCTGGAGCTCGAACGTGTGGACATGCCCATCGGCGTGGAGATCGCCGCGCACACCCCCGAGGAGATCGCCATCAGCATCATGGCGCGCCTGATCCAGGTGAAGAACACCCGCAACGTCAGCACCGCATGCATCCCCGCATAGCCCTGGTCACCGGTGCGGCGCGCGGCATCGGCCGGGCCATCGCCCAACGCCTCGCGGCCGACGGCTGCCGCGTGGTGCTCACCGACACCGACGAGGGGGCCGGACGCGAAGCGGCCGAAGCGACCGGCAGCGCCGCGGAGTTCCTCCCCTGCGACGTGGCCGATGAAACGCAGGTGCGTGCCCTGTGCCATACTGTGCAGCAGCGCCACGGCCGCATCGACGTGCTGGTGAACAACGCCGGCATCACGCGCGATGCGGTGATCTGGAAGATGAGCAGCGCCGACTTCGACCGGGTGATCGCGGTGAACCTGAAGGGCGCCTGGCTCCTCTGCCGCGAGGTGGCGCCGGTCATGCGTGCGCAGAACGACGGCCGCATCATCAACATCGCCTCGCGCGGCTGGCTGGGCAACTTCGGACAAAGCAACTACGGCCCCAGCAAGGGCGGGCTCGTGAGCCTCACCCGCGTGCTCGCCCTGGAGCTCGGCCGCCACAACGTGCTGGTGAACGCCGTGGCCCCGGGAGCCATCGACACGCCGATGCTGCAGGCCATGGAACCCGCCGCCCGCGAGCGCCTGCGCGAGGCGCAGCCCACCCATTGCTTCGGCGAACCCGGCGATGTGGCCCACGCCGTGTCCTTCCTGGCCGACCCGCGCACCTGCTTCATCACCGGGCAGACGATCTACGTGGATGGTGGGAAGAGCATCGGGGCGGGGGTATGAGAATGATGAATGATGAATGATCAATGAAGAATGATGAATGGTGAGAATGGTGAGAGTGGTGAGAATGGTGAGAGTGGTGAGAATGGTGAGAGTGGTGAGAATGGTGAGAGTGGTGAGAATGGTGAGAGTGGTGAGAATGGTGGGAGTGGCGAAAGAGTGAGAATGAAGAATGGTGAATGATAAAGAGGGTGAGAGGCGTGAGAGAAGAAAGGAGACCGGACAATGAAGGACGTAAGATGACCGAAGAGAAAGGCAGGAATGCGGGATGGAGCACGTGAGAATGACCCTTGGGACATGGCACTGTCAACGACCGCTTCGCCACGTGGGGCGCCACGCCCTGCCGCACACAACACCTGGAACCGACGCGCATGAGACCGCTTGAACTGACCGTGAACGGGCGCCGTGTGGAGGTGCTGGTGAACGAGCACGAGACCCTCGCACGGGTGCTGCGCGAGCGGCTGCACCTCACGGGCACCAAGCAGGGCTGCGAGCAGGGCGCATGCGGGGCATGCACCGTGTGGGTGCAACAGCCCGGCGAGGACGACGCGCCCCGGACGCTGCTGAGCTGCATCGCCCCGGCCGTGCGCCACCACGGCGCGCACATCACCACCATCGAGGGCATCGCCGACAAGGGCCGGCTGCACCCGCTGCAGCGCAAGTTCGTGGAGAAGGGCGCCATCCAGTGCGGCTTCTGCACGCCCGGCATGGTGATGACCGCGCTGGCCCACTGCAACGAGCATCCCGGCACCGACCGGCAGGGCATCAAGGAGGCGCTGGCCGGCAACCTGTGCCGCTGCACCGGTTACAAGAAGATCGTGGATGCCGTGGAGGAATATGCGCTGGAGGCCAGCGGCCGCAAGGCACCCGCAGCGCCCGACCCCGACGCGCACTTCCGCATGGTGGGCAGCCCGCGCCCCACGATCGAGGCCGAGAGCAAGGTGAAGGGCGAGGCCGGGTACGCCGACGACATCCTCGTGCGCAACGCCCTGCACTGCCGCTTCCTGCGCAGCCCCTACCCGCATGCACGGATCAAGGCGGTGCGCACCGGGAAGGCGCAAGCCGCGCCGGGCGTGGCCGCCGTGCTCACCGGCCGCGACCTGCCGATCAGCTTCGGGGTGCTGCCCATCTCGCAGGACGAGACGGCCATGGCCGTGGAGAAGACCCGCTACATCGGCGAGATCGTCGCCGCCGTGGCCGCCGATACCATCGAGCAGGCCGAGCAGGCCGTGAAGCTCATCGAGGTGGACTACGAACCGCTGCCCGCCTTCCTGGAGATCGCCGATTCCCTGGCCGATTGCGGCACCAGGGAGCGCATCCATGCGCACGGTCGCTTCAACAACAACATCCACAAGAAGGCCGAGCTCCGCTTCGGCGACCAGCAGGAGGGCCTGTCGCGCTCGCGCCATCGCATCCGCCAGCAGTTCCGCTTCCAGGGCGTCACCCACGCCTTCACCGAGCCGCACGCGGCCACCGCCTGGTGGGACCAGGACGGCCTCACCATCATCACCGCCACGCAGGTGCCCCACTACCTGCACCGCTACCTGGCCAAGGTGCTGGAGGTGCCCATGGCGCGCGTGCGGGTGATCAAGCCCCACGTGGGCGGCGGCTTCGGCGGCAAGAGCGATCCCTTCCCGCACGAGATCATCATCTGCCAGCTGGCCCGCATCACCGGCCGCCCCGTGCGCACCCGCTTCAGCCGCGAGGAGGTCTTCCTCACCAACCACGGCCGCCATCCCACCGAGATGACCGTGGAGCTGGGCATCGATGACGAAGGGCGCTTCACCGCGCTGGATGCCGAGATCGCGATCGACGGCGGCGCCTACGGCAGCTTCGGGGTGGTCACCAGCTACTACAACGGCGTGCTGCTGCAGGCCCCCTACCGGCTGGACAACTTCGGCTTCGTCACCCGCCGCGTGTACACCAACAAGCCGCAGAGCGGCGCCATGCGCGGCCACGGCGCGGTGAACTCGCGCTTCGCCGTGGAGACCCTCATCGACCGCCTGGCCGAGCAGGCCGGCATGGACCCCTGCGACCTGCGGCTGCGCAACTTCATCGGCGAGGACACCCTCACCGTGGGCCAGTACCGCATCACCAGCAACGGCAGCGCCCTCTCCCTGAACAGCGTGCGCGAGCGCAGCGGATGGGACCGGCGGCGCGGCAAACTGCCCTTCGGCCGCGGCCTGGGCGTGGGCTGCGGCTTCTTCATCAGCGGCAGCGCCCTGCCGATCCACTGGAACCGGTATCCGCAATCGGTGGTGCACCTCAAGCTCGACCTGGACGGCCGCGTGGTAGTGACCAGCGGCGCCAGCGACATCGGGCAGGGCAGCGACACCATGCTCGCCATGGTGGTGGCCGAGGTCCTTGGCCTGAGCCTCGACCACGTGTTCGTCCTGGCCGCCGACACGCTGCTCACGCCCATCGACCTGGGAAGCTACTCCAGCCGCGTGACCTTCATGGCCGGCAATGCCGCGAAGATGGCCGCCGAACAGCTGCGCGACCGGGTGCTCGCCGCCGTGGCCCAGGTGCATGCGGTGCCCATGGCCGACCTGATCATGGAACGGGAACGCGTGTTCACCAGCGACCGCAAGGTGGACATCGGCTGGACCGAGGCCGTGGAGAACGCCACGCGCACGGTGGGCGCGCTGAACACCTCGGGCTGGTACAACTCGCCCAAGCTGGGCGGCGACTTCAAGGGCGCGGGCGCGGGCCTCAGCCCCAGCTACAGCTTCGGGGCCGTGGTGGCCGAGGTGGAGGTGGATCCCGCCACCGGCGCGGTGAAGGTGCTCGAACTGTGGGGGGCGCACGACGCCGGGCGCGCCATCAACCCACTGGCGGTGGAAGGACAGCTGGAGGGCTCCTGGCACATGGGCCTGGGGCAGGCGCTCACCGAGGAGCTGCGCTACCACGAAGGCCTGCTGCTGAACGCCAACCTGCTCGACTACAAGATCCCCACCACGCTGGACACGCCCGAGATGCACACGGCGATCATCGAGACCAACGACCCCGAGGGCCCCTTCGGCGCCAAGGAGTGCGGCGAGGGCGCCCTGCACCCGGCCATCCCCGCCATCGTCAACGCCATCCACGACGCGGTGGGCGTGCGCATCACCAGCCTGCCCATCCGCAACGAGGAGATCCTGCATGCCCTGCGCGCCAGGACCAACACGCCCGCCACGGCCTGAGCCATGATCCAGACAGGCACCTACCGCCGCCCCCGCACCCTCGACGAGGCCCTCGGCGTGGCCGCCGCGCATCCGGGCCCGCACCGTTACCTGGCGGGCGGCACCGACATGATGCCCGCCCTGCAGCAGAGCGGCGAGGACGTGATGCTCATCGACATCGGCGGCATCGCCGCCCTGAAGCATGTGCGCACCGGGCCCGGCGACCACACCATCGGCGCGCTCGTCACCCTGCACGAGCTCACCGTCCACCCCGTCCTGTCCGCGCGCTTCCCCGCGCTGGCCGCGGCCGCCGCCTCCATCGCCACGCCCGTGGTGCGCCGCACCGCCACCGTGGGCGGCAACCTGCTGTGCGAGAACCGCTGCATCTTCTTCAACCAGAGCGAATGGTGGCGCGATGCCATCGGCCGCTGCCTGAAATGCGGGGGCGACATCTGCATCGCCTCCGGCGGGAAGAAGGCCTGCTTCTCCGAACTGGTGAGCGACCTGGCGCCGTGCCTGATCGCGCTGGGCGCCACCGTGACGCTGCATGCCGCCGGCGGCGCGCGCACGATGCCCCTGGAGCAACTGTACACCGGCGATGGCGTGAAGCCCACGGTGCTGGCGCCGGGCGACCTGCTCACCGCGGTGCACCTGCCCGACGAGGACCGCCGCGCCGTGTTCCGCAAGCTGCGCCAGCGCGCCACCATGGAGTTCACCTCGCTCACCACGGCGGTGAGCGTGGATGCGCAGGGCGCCATCACCATCGTGCTCGGCGGCGTGGACCCGCGGCCCGTGGTGGTGCGCGGCACCACCGCCGACGACCGCGCCGCCCTGGTGAAGAAGGCGTGGAAGGGCGCACGCTCGGTGGAGAACGACATGCTGAGCCGCAGCTACCGCCGCGACATGATCATCACCTACCTCAACGAAAGCCTACAACAACTGCTGCCATGACCAGCCCCGCCATCGAACACCTCATGCAGGAGCATGAACTGATCACCTCCACCGGTGACACCATCGCACGCATCAACGGCACCTGGGAGGAGGACCCGCAAGCCTACACCGATGCCGTGCGCCGGCTGCTGCGCTTCTTCCGCGAGTACAGCGACGAGGTGCACCACCACAAGGAGGAGCGGATCCTCTTCCCCATGCTGGTGGACCATCCGCAGTTCACCATGCACGAGATCGTGAGCGAGCTGGAGGACCACCACGAGCAGTTCCGCGAGCACACGCAGGCCATCGACCACGCGCTCGACGCCGGGGACCATGCCAGGGCGCAACGCCTGCTGGAGCACTACCACCGCGAACTGCTGGACCACATCGCCGCCGAGAACGACGAGCTCTTCATCATGGCCGAGCAGCTCTTCAGCGAACACGAGCTGGAGACGCTCTACCACCGTTTCCAGGACTTCGACGCCGAGATCGGCGAGCGGCGCAGCGCGATGGAGGCATTGCTGGCGTAGGCGCTCAGTCGCGCATCACCCGGTCGCGCTCGGTGCCCACGCGCCCCCTGCGGCATGCCCTGCCCGCCAGGAAGGCCGCCGAATGCCCGGCCTGCACGGCGAGCGCCTCGTCCAGCGAGGTGCCGCACGCCGCCCGGATGCAGGCCGCGATGGCCTGGTGCGCCTCGTCCGTGCGCGCTTCCCCGTTGAGGCCATCGACGGTGAAGGCGCCTTTCTCCAACGGCCGCATGGCGAGCGCCGAAGGTCCATCGCGCATGATGCGCCACGCGGTGCGCAGGCAGCTGTCCAGGTCGCCGCTTTGGTCCACCAGCCAGCCCACGGCATCCTTCGCCTTCACCGGGGCGCCGGTCAGCAGCATGTCCACGAGCCGGGGCCGGTCGGCGGGCGCGGCGCGACGCAGCGCCCAGTGGCAGCCCTCCATGCCGGGAACCACCGGCAGGGTCACCTCGGGCATGGCCAGCACCGCACCGTCCACGGCAAGCAGATAGTGGCTGTGCATCATCAGTTCGAGCATGCCGCCCATGCAGCGTTTGCCATCCACCAGCCCCACGCTCACCTCGAAGGCCTCGTGCAACCGCCTTGCGGTGCGCGACCACTCCGTGGCGAGGCGCAGGCCGGCGGCCTCATCGTCCAGCGCCGGATGGAAATCGTTGGTGTCCGCACCGACCATCTGGGTGCTCAGGTGCATGTCGCCCATGATCGTCACACGGCGGATGCCTTCCTTCACCAGCCAGTCGATGGCGCGGTTCAGCTCGGCATCCACGTCGGCGTTGTAGCGCTCGCGGCCGAGGGTGATGACGCCGGCCGTGCCGTCGTGCTCGGCGTTCACGTACAGGTGCTGCCAGGCGGGCGTGGCCAGGGCGTCGAACACTTCCGGATACCAGGTGGTGCCGGCGGCCTCGGGGTGCAGCGTGTGGTAGGCGGCGACCGTGCGCATCACCTCGTCGCGCCCGGTGCGGCGGATCAAGGCCGGCAGGCCGATGTTGAACTGCGCGCACAGTTCGCAGAGGGCGTTCATCACCGACAGGTCGGCGCGCTGCTCGTGCAGCATGATCGAGGTCATCTGGAACAGCGGCCCCAGGATCATCGTCCGGAATTCCTCCAGCTCGGCATCGGTGGGGCGCCAGTTCACCAGCGGGCGGAAGTGGTCCGGCGGGTACCAGCCCATGCCGCTGTCCTTGTGCGCGGTGAGGGTGGCGGCGGGCGCGAACAAGGGTCCGTACTGTTCGGCGAGGTGATGCAAGCAGCTCCAGGTAAGGAAGTTGGCCCCCCTGGCGCCGATGCTGTCGTGGGCGCGGAAGGGGTTGGCGCCGAGCAGGCGGCGCACCAGCTTGTCGACCTTCCAGCAGGGCATGTTGCTGCGCTCGTGGTAGCGCGTGGCGGCGTTCATCAGGCCGCAGAAGAACACATCGAGCACGAAGGACCAGTGGTCGCTCACGGCCATGGGGATCAGGCCCAGCGCCCAGAGCAGGCGTGTGAGGTCCGATGGTCCATCCTCCACGACCTCGAAGACCTTGTTCACCTCGTGCGGGAAGGCCGGATGGGCGATGCCCACGCCGAGCTGTGCCGCGGGGAAGCCGGAGGTGACCGAACGGATCACGATGCCGGGGAAGGCCTCGCGGAAGAGGGCGTAGTGCGCACGCTTGAGCTCGAGCTTCTCGGGCACGGCCTCCAGGAGGAAGCACGGGCGGTAGGCCTTCAGGTCCGGGGGCAGCGAGGTGCCGTCGTAGCTCATGCGCACGATGCGCTGCATGATGGCGGCCGCGCCCCTGGTGCCGAAGGAGCGTTCGAGGGCGGCGTACTGCGCGCCGAGCCCGTCGGGCGATCCGGCGAGGTCCAGCGCGATGATGGGCACACCGTAGGGCGCGAGGCGTGCGGCGAACTGCATGGCCTTGCCGGCGCCGACGATCCCGTTGGCGCCGCTGATCACCATGGCGCCGCGCCGGTCGGGCGGGCCGAACACGCGGTCCACCAGGGTGGCGGCATCCACGGGCCGTGCGCCTGCGGCCAGGAAGCCGCCGGGTGTGCCCAGGCCGAGGGCCTCCAGCGTGGAGGGCCGCAGGCGGTGCGGCATGGTGGGGCCCTGCGTGGTGCCTTCCGCCTTTCCCTTCTTCCTTCCGGTGGTGGTGGTGCCCATGTCCGAAGCGTTCATCCGTTCACGTTGAAGAGCGCGGCGATGCCCACATCGCCGGCGGCGCATCCGAAGACCAGCACATGACCGCCGCCCAGGTCCACGGCCTCCTCCAGCGCCTCGATGGTGACGCGCGTGAGGGTGGGCCCCTGCGGATGGCCCCAGACCAGTGGCGAGCCGGTGTTGTTCATCCGCCGCCAGTCGTGGTCCATCACCCTGGCGAACACGGCATCGTTCACGGCGAAGGGGTTGTGGTCCTTCACCACGGCCATGTCGGCCATGCGCAGGCCGGTGCGTTGCAGCAGGGCCTTCACGGCCATGGCCGGTGCCTCGGGCATGCAGGCGGGCGCCACGCGCACCTCGGCCTTGCCCACCAGGGTGATGGCGATCTCGGGGCGCGGGCTCAGCGCGCGGGCCTTCTCCGCCGTGGTCACCAGCAGGGTGGCCATGCCGTCGGCCGCGTGGGTCTGGGTGCCCGAGGTGACGCAGGTCTCCAGCTCGCGCATGCCGCGCAGGGTGTCCAGCGACAGCTCCTTCACGCCGGTGTCCTCGGTGATGCCGCCCATGGCGCGGCCCTGCACGCTGAGCACTTCCAGGGGCACCATGTAGCGGTCCATGAAGCCGCTGCGCCGGGTGCGGAAGTACTGTTCGTAGCGGCAGGCGGTGAGCTCGTCCACCTCACGGCGGTCCAGGCGGTGCTTGCGTGCCACATGGCCCGCCGAGGCGATCATGGCCTTGCCGGTGGCCGGGTCGAAGCCGAAGTTGTCCCACACGTCGCTGATCACCTCGGTGCGGCGGTGGGCGCGGCGCTCGGGGAACACGCCCACGGGCGAATCGCTGGTGCGGTCGAAGGTGAGCACGCCCACGGCCTCGCTGGCGCCGGCCTGCACCTGTGCGGCGGCGAGCAGGATGGCCTGCAGCCCGGTGGCGCAGGCCTGCTCCATCTGGAAGCCCGGCACGCGGCGGCCCATGCAGCTGGCCACCACGGTGGCGTTCCAGAACTTCCAGTGCCAGGGCACGGTGCTGCCGATCACCAGGTAGTCCAGTTCGCCCAGCGGCACGCGGCGCAGGCCCATGATGCGGCCCATGGCCTCCCCGGCGAACTGGCCGATGTTCACCTCGGCCAGCGGGGACGATTGCCAGGCGGGGAAGTAGCTGCTGCCCCAGGTGCCGTAGGGGATGCGTGCGTCGGGGTACATGGTGGCGGGGGATCGGTGCGGGGCGGTGGAGGGGCTTGTGCGGACCCGGCACCTCCACGTCGTGCATCCCGGATACCGGGCTGTGCGTCGCAAGGTCCCGGCCCGCCCCACGGGCCCTTCCGGACAGGACCAAAAGTACCGGGACGGGCCGGGCGTTTTATGATATGCGTCATCATTCAGGAGGCCCCACGACCCGCCGGGCCGAGCCATGCCACCACGCTGCGGTCGTTGCCGTCGGGTCCTGCGGATGGTGCACGGCTATCTTCGCCCACCTTCCGAACGACCCCCATGCGCACCGCCCTCCTGCTCGCCGCACTCCTCCCCGGCACCATCCTCCACGCCCAGCAGTTCGCCCTGGACTGGGCCACGCCTGCGGCGAAGGCCGTGGTGCGCGTGAAGTTCGCCGCCAACGGCGACGTGTTCGCCCTGGGCACCGGCGACAACAGCGTGGTGCTGCAGCGCTACAGCGGCACGGGCAGCCTCCTGTGGACCAAGACGCTGAGCTCGCCCACCCTGTTCGGCATCGACATGGATGTGGACGCCAGCGACAACATCTTCCTGTACGCGGGCTTCACCACCGGCCAGCTGGACCTGGACCCCGGGCCGTTCACCACCCTGGTGAACCCCGGCAAGGCGTACGCCAAGTACACCGGCACCGGGCAGTTCCTGTGGGGCTTCAGCGTTCAGAACGGCACCGACCTCAGCGACGACTACGGCGGCATCAGCTGCGACGATGCCGGCAACCTGTACATCACGGGCGACCTGGGCATGGGCACGTACGACATGGACCCCGGGCCGGGCGTGGTCGAATTGACGGTGCCCACCTCCTCGGTGGGCTCGTTCATCGCCCGGTACCGTGCGGACGGCAGCCTGCACTGGGCCGATGTGCGCGCCTGGCCCTCCGGCTTCAGCAACAGCCGCGACATCGCCGCGTTCCGCGACGGCACGGGGTTCCTCGTGGTGCAACATCTGGACAACGGCGGTCCGGTGACCGGCCAGATCGATGTGGACCCCGGGCCCGGCACCTTCAACGTGTACAACGAGACCCAGAACCTCCTGCAGTACGACAGCAGCTTCGCCTTCGTGGCCCAGGGGGACCTGGGCTTCGGCAACCAACGCCTGGCGGTGGACGCCGCCGGCCACGCCTACCTGCTGGCGAGCGCATCCATCGGCGGCGGCCTTTGGGCCCTGAAGTTCGTACGCAACGGCCAGGACCTGCAGGAGATCTACCAGACCGGCCTGACCACCATGGGCAACCTGCGCTTGGGCGACCATGTGGCCGACGGGCAGGGGGGCGCCCTGGGTTGTTACAGCAACAACTGCGCGCCCGGCTACTACCGGTTCGCCAAGATGAACGTGAGCGGCCTGGTGGACTTCAACCTGTCGCTGTACACCGGCACCGACTGCACCTATCCCGTCGCCAAGGGTTTCGCTTTGCGCGGCAGCACCTTCGTGGTGGGCTCCCTCAACCAGAACCACCCGGTGGACTTCGACCCCGGGGCGGGCGTGCTGAGCCTGCCCACCGGGAACGACCGCGGCGTGGTGGCCCTCTACAACTGGTGCGCCGGTGCCCCGTTCGATCCCTTCGGCATCGACGTGCTGAGCACCTCCTGGTGCGTGGGTGATACGGTGACGCTCGCGGCCAACGCCTTCGGGGACGCCAGCGGATACACCTGGGACCCCGGCACGTGGAGCATCGCGGCCGGCCAGGGCAACGACACGGTGCAACTGCTGGCGGCGAACGCCGGCACCGCGGCCGTTCTACTGTACGCCACCAACGCCTGCGGCAGCAGTGCGCCGGTGACCCTGCCCCTCACCGCCGGCACAGCCACCGCCGATCTGCCCCCCAACGAAACGGTGTGCGACAGCCTCACCACGGTGCTCGACCCGGGCCCCTGTCCCGGATGCAGCTACGTATGGCAGCCCGGCAACAGCACCGACCCCACGCTGCCCGTGAGCATCACGCAGACCACCACCTTCACCGTCACGGCCACGCAGGGCACCTGTGTGGTAAGCGACAGCACCACGATCACCATCGAGATCTGCACGGGCATTGGTGGGCCGCAGGCCACGGCGGTGCAGGTGGCGCCTGTTCCGGCGCGTGTTGGCCAGCCCGTGGTGCTCGTCGGCGCCACGCCCGGCATGGTGTTCCGCCTGCTGACGCTGGACGGGCGGCAGGTCGCCCCGGCGTTCACCGCCACCGGCGAACGCATGCTGCTGCCCACCGCCAAGCTGGCCCCGGGCACCTACGTGCTGCAGGGCGCCACCACCGGGGCCTTGCGGTTGGTGTTGGAGTGAGGCCGAGGCGCGCGGGGTGGCACGGGAGCGGCGTCCTCCCTGCCCTCAGGGTGCCTGGCGCGGGTCGTGATCGCGGAACTTCTCCATCGGGGATCCGTCGCATGCATCCGCTTCCGCCGAAGGCACGCACTGCCTGGTAGTTATTCATTCCATTCGCCGATCGGCAACGTACTTCCACGTCCAGCCGCCCACGTATTTTTCCTTGTGCGGAACCGGAGCACAATACCTTGGTTTGTAGATACCAAAACCTCCGAACCATGCGTCGCCCGCCCTCGTTCCACGCACGCGCGCTCCTCCCCACCCTGCTGCTGACGTTGGCCCTGGCGGCGTGCTGCGAGCCCCGAACACAGGAAGCCCGAACGCAGGAGGCAGGCCCTGTGAACAGGATGAACCTGCGTGCAGCGAGCGATTGCGGGCTGGCCGACATGGGGGAGCGTTCCATCGTGTACAACCGGGATGGGCTCCAAGACGTCCGCAATGCCTTTCTGAACCATTTCAAGCTGGACAGCGGCAAGACCGAGATCAAGGAGACGCGGCACGTGCTGGCCATGCGCAGCCTGCGCGACCTGGTGGCCAGGATCGATACCACCGGCACGCAGGTCGATGCGGTCCGGTTCGACCACGGCCTCTCCGGCGGGGCCTACCGGCCTGTGGTGCGGTTCCTGCATCAGGACCGGGGCACGGCGGAATTCCGGACGATCGACACCACATGTTACTGGATCACCGGCCACACCTTGGACACCCTGGACGCCGCCACTGCCCTGGCCTGGAAGAAGGCCTATGCCGACAGTGTGTGGGCCTCGCCGCACGAGGCGGAATGGGTGCGGGTGAAGGAGGGGTCGGACGGTCATGACATCCCGACCGCCGAGTGGTTCCGCTACACGGAACACATCATCCGCCTGTGGCGGGACAACGGCGGGGCGGACAGCCTGCACCTGGTGATCAACTGCATCTCCGAGAACGTGTGTTACAGCTCTCTCGGCTTCGTTGAAGGGCCCAAACCGGAATACATTCACCTGCTGGCGTTGAACATGCGCAGGACGGCCAACGGCGAGGACCTGCTGCACTCCAATTCGTTGAGCGCCGCCTCGCTGAAGGATGTCGCCGTGGACCTGGGCACCGTCTGCCCCCCGCGATGCAAATGACCGGTGCGCTCCATGCCTTTCCCGTTCCAGGCCCTGTATCTGCCCCTCGCGATGGTCATCGCGCTGGTGGCTTGGTGGCGGGCCCGTTCGCTCGGCGGGGCCTTCCTGCGCTGGAGCGGCGTCCTGGTCCTGGCCGCCCTGGCGGTGGAGCTGTGGGCCCTGATGCTCCGCTGGCGGTGGGGCCACAACACGTGGCTGTACAATGTCTTCACCCCGATCGAGTTCCTGCTGATGCTGCGGCTGGCGGCCTGCCACCTGCCGCAGCACCGCATCGCCCTCCTGGTCTCCGCCGCCGTCGGCCTGGCGGGGATGGCGCTGGCCTTTGTGCGGGCGAGCAGCACGGACATCCTGCTGGTGGAAGGCGTCGTGCTCATGGCCGTCATCATCACCGGGTGGTCGCTGGCCGCGCTCTGGAACATCGCCCAACGGGTGGACCGGCCGCTCGCCGCATCACCGTCGTTCTGGTTCTTCCTGGGCGTGTTGCTGTACTTCTGCGGCATCGTTCCCTTCGTGAGCATGTTGTACCTGTTGGACCACGACGACCCGCAGCTCACCAACGCCCTTTACTGGATCGTCATCGTCCTGGCCATCCTTCGTTACTTGCTGGCGGCCTTCGCCTTCGGGATGGCCAGGCGTCAACGGCAATGGGATGAACACGGGAGGCGTGCATGACCTGTTCGTACCGGTGGTGGTGGCCACCGCCCTGCTGCTGCTGCTGCTGGGCTTCGTCGTGCTGCTCCTGATCATCAACTCCAGCCGCCGGCATCGGCACCGCGCCGAGCTGGCCGAGCTGTACCTGCTGCGCGATGCCGAGGTACGGCGTGCCGAGCGTGAGGCCACCCAGCATGCCATGAGCGAGGTGGGCCGTGAACTGCATGACAACGTGGGGCAGCTGCTCACCGTGGCGCAGATGGGCCTGGTCGACCACCTGTCCGAACCGGCCAAAGCCCATCCGCGCGTCGCCACGGCCCTGGAGGCCCTCGACCAGGCCACGGAGGAGGTGCGGCGAGTGGGGCGCAGCCTCAACCTGGACCACTGGCATCAGCGTGGTCTGGCCCAGGCGCTGGAGATGGAAGCCACCCGCCTGGAACGCCTGGGCCGGGCCCGGGTGCTGCTCTACCTCACTCCCGGTGTGCCCGACCCGACCCCCGACATCAAGACCATCCTGTTCCGCGCCTTCCAGGAGGTGGTGTCCAACGCCCTCCGCCACAGCGGTGCGCGCACCATCACCATCGACCTGGGCGGCAACCCGCCCACCCTCCGCGTGCAGGACGATGGCTGCGGTTTCGACCCCAATGCACAGAACCATGGCAGCGGCCTCACCAACATCCGCACCCGCTGCCGGTTGATCGACTACACCGCCGTGCTCACCACCGCCCCCGGCCAGGGCTGCGTGTGGACCTTCGCACCCAACAACCCCCACCCCCATGCCACATCCGGTAGCCTTGGTGGATGACCACCACATGGTCCGCGAGGGTCTCGCAGCCACCATCAATGCCCTGGGCGACTATACCGTGGTGCTGCAGGCCGCCAACGGCAGGGAGCTGGTCGATGCGCTCGCCGAGAAACACACCATCGCCATCGCCATCGTGGACCTGAACATGCCCGTGATGGACGGTTACGCCACCATCGCCTGGATGAAGGCCAACCACCCGTCGGTGATGTGCCTGGCGCTCACCTTCGACGCCACCGAGGAGGCCCTGATGCGGGCCATCCGCGCCGGGGCGCGCGGCTTCCTGGGCAAGAACGCCCGCAGCGCCGTGCTGCACCACGCCCTGGACAGCCTGATGCTCACCGGCTACTTCCAGACCAGTGAGGCGCAACTGGAGCTGCTGGACCGCAGCGGCGTACGCACCCGGTGGGAGCGCGATCGCGACGGCATCCTGGAACGGATCACACCGCGTGAGCTGGAATTCTTGAAGCTGGTCTGCGATCCCGAGGAGCACACCTACGAACGGATCGCCGTCCTCATGGGCGTGCAGCCCCGCTCGGTGGAGAACCATCGTGTGAGCCTCTTCGAGAAATTCCACATCAAGAGCAAGGCCGGCCTGGTGCTCTTCGCCTACAAGTGGCGTATCGTGGAGCCTTGAGGCAGGTCCGGCGCCGTTGTGTAAAACTTCAGCGCGGCCACATCCTGCAGGCCGCTATCCTTGTGCTCGTGCGGCTGTCCCCCGCGTACGAAACCCGATGCAAAATACCCGGACCTCTCCCACCCCGCGCACCGCCCTGTTGCTGGCCTCCGCGCTCGCCCTCTCGCCCCTGCTGGCGCAACAGCACCGTGTGCAGCACTCCTGCGGTTTCGACAGGCACCACCAGCAACGGCTGCTCACCGATCCGGGGTACGCACAGCGCGTGGCCGCCTTCGAGCAGCAGCTGCCCACCTTCGACATGGGCGCCCGGAGCACCGGCGCCCTGTTCGTGCCTGTGGTGGTGCATGTGCTGGAGACCGGCACGGCCATCACCGCCATCACGGACGACCAGGTGCGCGACGGCATCCGCTGGCTGAACGAACGCTGGCGCAAGGTGCCCGGCACCGCCGGCGACGGCAACGGGGTGGACACCCAGATCGAGTTCGCCCTCGCCGTCCGCGACCCGCAGGGCAACTGCACCAGCGGCATCACCCGCCACGACATGACGGGCAACGCCACCTACATGGCCAGCGGCGTCTTCGACGATGTCGCGGGCATCACCGACGCCCAGGTGAAGGCCATCGGCACCTGGGACCAGAGCACTTACTACAACATCTGGCTGGTGAGCGAGTTCGACAACAACAACGGCGGTGCAGGCACCCAGGGCTATGCCTATTTCAGCAGCAGCCACGGGCAGGCCGAGGACGGCACGGTGATGCTGGTCAACAGCTACAAGGACCCGACGAGCATCACGCTGGCGCATGAGATGGGCCACGCCTTCAACCTGTACCACACCTTCGAGGGCGACGCCAACGGCACGATCTGCCCGCCCAACGCCACCTGCGGCACCCAGGGCGACCGTGTGTGCGACACCCCGCCGCACATCCGCAGCAACAGCGACTGCGACCTGGCGGGCACCAACGCCTGCGATGGCAATTCGAGCAACGCCCTGTTCAAGCACAACTACCTCGACTACTCGGGCGATGCCTGCCAGAACGAGTTCACCGCAGGGCAGAACACCCGCATCCAGGCGGCGCTGACGGTGGACCGTGCGTCGTTCCTGGCCGTCAACGGGAACATGGCCCTGGTGCCCCCCGCCGCACCGCAACTGGACATGGAGGCCGCCAGCACCCTGCTGTGCGGGGCCGGATCGAGCGTGCAGCTCTTCGACCGTTCCTCGTGCATCCCCAACACCCACCTCACGGACCCCGGGCTGCCCGGGACCACCTTCGCCTGGACCATCACCAACGGGGTGAACACGTACAACAGCAACGCCCAGAACCCGGTGTTCACCCTCGGCTCCATCGGGGTGTACAACGTGACCCTCAGCGTCACCAACGGCCAGGGCACCTTCAGCCGCACCGAGAACGGCATGGTGGTGGTGGTCGCCGCACCGATGGCCGCCTGCACACCCACCACCAACAACGCCGGCAACTACGCCCAGACGGTGAATCACGTGGTCTTCCACGGCATCGACAACACCACCAGCACCACCACCAACACGGCGTACACCGACCTGGCCTGCGCCCATAACACCGTGGTGGTGCCCGGCGCCACCTATCCGCTGGCGGTCACCATCCGCGCCGGGGGCAGTGCGGCCGAATCCCTCAACGGCTACATCGACTACAACAACAACGGCGTGTTCGAGGACCCCGCCGAGCTGGTGATCTCCGGAAGCACGCCCGTCAACACCACGGCCACCATCAACGCCAACATCACCATCCCCGGTGGGGCCGTCACCAACACCCTGCTGCGCATGCGCCTCTACGGCGAGGCCGGCACCTTGAGCGCCAACGAGCGCAACTGCGTCTCGGCCACCTTCATCGGTGATGTGGAGGACTACGGGGTGTACGTGAGCAACAACGTGGCCGGGGTGAGCATCGCCGCCGCGCCAGGCACCACCATCACCTACGGCACCAACGTGACCTTCACGCCGACCCCGGTGAACGGCGGCGCCTCGCCCACCTACACCTGGTACCGCAACGGCACCGACGTGGGCAACGGGGCCACCTACGCCGCCAACGACCTGCTGCCCGGCGAGACCGTTCACTGCGCGATGTTCTCCTCCCAAGCCGGCGTGCTGGCCTCGCCGGCGCTCTCCAACACCCTCACCATGACGGTGACCGGGGCGCCACTGAGCGACTTCACCGCGGACCGCACCGGTGTGTGCGCCGGCGGCACGGTGACCTTCGACGACCTCTCGCTGCTGGGCCCCACGAGCTGGAGCTGGAGCTTCCCCGGCGGCACGCCCGCCACCTCCACCGTGCAGGACCCCACGGTGACCTACGCCACGCCGGGCACCTACGCCGTCACCCTCACCGCCTCCAACGCGAACGGCACGGGCAGCACCATGACGAAGACGGCCTACATCACCGTGTACGCCACGCCCCCTGCGGGCTGCACGGTGACCCGCACGGAGACGCCGGCCGTGGACATCGGCATCTGGAAGGTGGCCTTCCACACCATCGACCACGCCACGGCCTGGGATGGCCCGGTGATGAACGACTACAGCTGCACGCAGATCGCCCAACTGGAGGCCGGCACGAACTATCCGATCGCGGTAACGGTGGGCGCCTTCAACAACCAGTGGGTCCGTGTGTACATCGACTACAACGGCAATGGCGTGTTCACCGATGCGGGCGAACAGGTCTTCGCACCGGCCAACGGCACCGGCGTGCGCAGCGGTAGCTTCACCACCCCGCCGGCGCCGGCCACGGGTGTGCTGCGCCGGATGCGGGTGATCTCCGACTTCGTGAACACCACGCCGGGATCCTGCACCAGCCCGCTGCAGTACGGTCAGGTGGAGGACTACGGAGTGGTCTTCACCCCGGCGCCGGGGGTCGCCGTGGCGCCCCGTGTGCGTCTGGAGGGCCCCTACAATGCCACCACGGGGCTGATGGGCGATGGCCTGCGCAGCGCCGGACTGGTGCCGCTGGCCGAGCCGTACACGGCCCTCGGTTACTCCTTCGCGGGCGGAGGTGGTGGTGAGAGCACCACGGCCCCGGTGCTCGCCGTCACCGGCAGCAACGCCATCGTGGACTGGGTGGTGGTGGAACTGCGCAGCGACGCCACGCCCACCACGGTGCTGGCCAGCAAAGCCGCGCTGTTGCAGCGCGACGGCGATGTGGTGGGCATGGACGGCAGTTCTGCCGTGAGCTTCTCCCAGAGCGCCGGCACCTACCGCCTGGCCATCCGCCACCGCAACCACCTGCCGGCGATGACGCTGAACGGCGTGGCCCTGTCCAACGCGCCCACCACGGTGGACCTGACGGTGGGCAGCACGGCCACCTACGGCACCGATGCCCGCAAGAGCATCACAGGCGCCTTCCCCACCCTGGCGCTGTGGGCCGGTGATGTCACCTTCAACGGCCAGGTGAAGTACGCCGGCGGCAGCAACGACCGCGATCCCATCCTGGTGCGCATCGGTGGCGGGGTACCCACCAACACCGTCAACGGTTACCACCCCGAGGACGTGAACCTCAACGGCCAGGTGAAGTACGCCGGTGGCTCCAACGACCGCGACCCCATCCTGGTGAACCTCGGCGGCTCGGTGCCCACGGCCACGCGCAACGCGCAGCTGCCGTAGGGGCCCTCCCCCCTGGCGACGCCCGGAGCGCGGTGGATGCGCTCCGGGCGTCGTGCGTCCGGGGCGGTTCTTCGGCGGATGGCGGACCATGGTGCACATCGCGACGATCATTACCTTCCCGCCACAAATCCCGTTGCGCATGAACCGGTCCCTGACGCTTTTCGGTCTGCTCCTCCCCCTGGCCTCCATGGCCGCGCAGGGCGGACCCGACACCTACGGCTACACTTGGAAGGACAGCAACGAACCCGGGGGACCGGTGTTCAACTGGATCGACATCACCGGCACCGGCTTCCAGGTGACCGGCCTGGCGGACGACAACGTGGTGGGGCCCTTTGCGATGAACACCAACATGCCCTACTACTGGTACGACCGCAAGGACGTATGGGTGGGCAGCAACGGATACATCGCCTTCAACAGCACCAACATCGCCTCGCCGTTCCCCAACATCCCGCAGGCCGGTGGCGCCAACGACTACATCGCGGGCCTGGCGGCCGACCTGTGCTTCACCGGTGCGGGCAATCCCGGGCAGATGTGGGTGTACGACACACCGGACACCACGGTGTTCTCGTGGATCAACGTGCCGTTCTGGAGCCCCACTCCGCCCACGTGGACCGGCAGCAACACCTTCCAGATCATCCTCAACAAGGTGGACAGCACCATCACCGTGCAGATCCTGCAGCAGACCGGGCTGACGCAGAACAACGACCTGTTGATGGGCATCGAGTGCATCAGCGGCGACATCGGCCTGCAGCACAGCGCCGACGTCTATCCCGTGGGCAACTACGCCGTGCGTTATTACGCGCCGCAGGTGCCCCTGATGGCCATCACCGACGGGGCGGTGCGCTACCTGGGCGAGGTGGGCAGCCGCGGGAAGACCCTGCAGCGCAACGGCGCCGCCTATCCCTTGGTGATGCAGGTGCGCAACACGGGCAACCAGCCGCTCACCAACGTCACCGCCATGGCCCAGGTGTTCAACCCCAACAACACGATCGCCGTCAGCGACCAGCTGGTCATCGGCAGCCTGGTGCCCGGTGCCGACAGCCTGATCACATTCCCCATCGCCTTCGCGCCCGTGGTGGCCGGCACACACCGCTTCGTGGGCACCATCAGCGGCATCCCCAATGAGCTCGTCACCACCAACAACAGCATCACCCAGGAGCTGGCCGTGTACGACACCACGCTGGCCGTGCAGCAGGTGCGGTGGAACGGGGGCTCCGACGATGGCCTCGGCATCGGCTGGAACGGCGGGAACGGCGGTGTCGGCGTGTACCTCGACCGTCCGCCCTTCAGCCCCTGTCACGTCACCGGCATCAATGTGCGCCTTGCGGCCAACGCCACACCGGTGGGCATGTACCTGAAGGTGTTCGACGACGACGGACCCAACGGCGGTCCCGGCACCCGCATCGACTCGGTGTACGTGCCGCCCGCCAGCGCCACCGTCGGCGACCAGATGCACCCGGTGAGCACCCCCTTCCTGTGGACCGAGGGCGGCCTGTACGTGCAGTGGTACATGGGCGGGGCCAACATCAACATCGCCCAGGACATCGCCCCTCCCTTCAGCCTGCACACCTACGAAGTGCTGGACAATGTGTGGGCCGAGTACCGCGACCGCGAGACCACCGACTTCCACCTGGGGCTGCGCGTGGAGCAGCTGCCGGTGTACGACGTGGGTTGCAGCGGTTTCTTCGGCGTGGTGGACGGCCAGGTGGTGACGCAGCCCACCATCGTGCGCACCTGGGTGCGCAACAACGGCAACCAGGCCGCCAGCGGTTTCCCGGTGAGCTACCGCTTCGCCGCCGAGCCGGTGGTGACGCAGACCTTCCCGAGCACCCTGCAGCCCGGCGATTCGCTGCTGTTCACCTTCACCCAGGCCCTGCTGCCCACCAATACCCAGACCGGCGCCCTGTGCGCCTGGACCGGCTGGCCCAACGACGGCACCACCATCAACGACACGACCTGTGTGAACCTCGACGTGGTGGCCGGCATCGGTGAACATGCCCACGGCCTGTTGGAGGTGCGCCCCAACCCGGCCAGCGACCACGTCACCCTGAGCGGGTATGGCGGCGGGGCGGCCATGGTGCAACTGGTGGACCTCAGCGGGGCGCTCGTGCGGCGGTGGGACCTCTCCGCGGCAAGCTCCGCCACCCTCTCCCTGGAGGGTGTGGCCCCAGGCAGCTATCTCTACCAGGTGACCACGGTCGGGCGCAGTTCCACGGGCAAGCTGGTGGTCCACCGGTAGCGCGTGGCATCCCTACCTTTGGAGCGCCCCGGCAGCGGGGCGCTCTTTTTTCGCCCATGCACGCCAAGCTCACGCCGGTCCTCCTCGGTTGGAACGTCCTCCTCACCGCCCTCGTGGCATGGGCCCTTTGGGGCCGCGACACCAGGGGCGGTACAGCCACCACGCCCGTCGCCGCCGACAGCAGCGGCACCGGCCTTGTGGTGCCGCGCGACACCGCCGCCCTGGCCAACGCCCGCATCGCCTGCTTCTACATGGACTCCGTGCAGCAGCGTTACGAACTGGTGAAGGAGCGCGGCGACGCCTTCCGCAGCGAGGGCAAGCGCCTGGAAGGCAACCTGCAGAGCGAGCTGGCCAAGGCCCAGGGCCGCTACGAGGAGCTCATGCGCAAGGACCACACGTACAGCACCCAGGCCGAGATCAAAGCCGACGAACAGGAGGTGCAGGCCCTGATGGCCCGCATCCAGGACATGCAGGCGCGCGGCGAGCGGCAGATGGCCGAACTGGAGATGCGCATGCTGGAGGAGATCAGCACCGAGATCATGGACTTCCTCAAGGAGTACAACGCCACGGCACAACACGACTACATCTTCAGCGTGCAGAGCGGCGGCCAGATCTGGGTGGGCAATCCGGCCCTGGACATCACCCCGCAGGTGATCGACGGTTTGAACGCGCGCCACCGCGCCGCCCGCAATGCCGCCGCGCCGGCCAAGGGCGCGGGAACCAAGCCATGAACGAACGCCTCCAGCAGGAACGCCGGGACAACGTGGCCGCCTACGTGGTGCGCATGTGGCACCTGGAGGACGTGCTGCGTGCCGTGCGTTTCGACCCCGAGGCCATCCGCACACGCTTGGTGGAGCCCATGGAGGCGGATGCCGAACAGAAGATCCAGGCCCAACGCTGGTACACCGCACTGGCCGAACGCATGGTGAAGGACGGCATCACCCGCCAGGGCCACCTGCCCGAAGTGGTCGAAGCCATCACCGACCTGGAGACCCTGCACCACACCCTGCTCAACGTGCTGGAGGACCCCGCCTACGTGCACCGCTACATGGACGCCCGGGCGGACATCGACAGCCTGCTGCAGCAGCGCGATGCCGAGGACCCGGCCGGGGTCGTGGAGACCTGCTTCACCGGCCTTTACGGGGTGATGCTGCTGCGCGCCCAGGGCCGCGTCGTGAGCGAGGCCACCCGCGCCGCCGACGCCCGCATCCGCGCCCTGCTCGACGTCCTGAGCCGGCAATACCGCCAGATGCGCAAGCTGCCGGGCATCAGCCTGAACTGAGCACCGCCGATCTTCGCACCGGCATCGCCCGGCAAGCATCCGCCGGCACCGCCTCATGCGCCACGCCCTCCCCGCCCTGGCCCTGGCCGCAGCCCTGCACCACCCTGCAGCGGCACAGGACACCGCACGCATCGAAGTGCTGCACGCCGATGCCTGGCGCTTCGACGAGGTCATCGCCCCGGGCGCACAGCGCCTGCAGGGCCACGTGCGCTTCCGCCACGCCGGCGCCGTGATGGCCTGCGACAGCGCGTGGCTCTACGAGGACCAGCGCGTGAAGGCCTTCGGCGACATCCGCATCACCCACGGCGACACCCTGAGCATCACGGGCCGTGGTCTGGAATACGATGGTGCGCGGCGCACCGCCACCCTCTCCGGGGCCGTGCGCCTCACCGACCCCGGCAGCACGCTGGCCACCGAGCACCTGCAGTACGACCTGCGCCACCGTGCCGCCACCTACACCGACGGCGGCAGTTTGGTGAGCCTGCGCCAGGGCGATACCCTCACCAGTCGGCAGGGCACCTACCTGGCCGATGGGCAGCGCTTCATCTTCACCGGCGATGTGCACCTGCGCCACCCCGAGCGCCGCATCCTGGCCGACACCCTGCACTACCTCACGGCCAGCGCCACCGCCGAGTTCCACGGGCCCACCGTCATCGAACTGCCCGCCGCCCGCATCCGCTGCACCGACGGCACCTACGACACCCGGAGCCGGCGCGCCCGTTTCACCCGCCGCGCCACCATCCTGGCCGACGGCCAGGAGCTCAGCGGCGACAGTGTGCACTACGACGGCCTGACCGGTTCCGGCCTGGCCTGGGGCGCGGTGATGGCCACCGATACCGCCAACGGCACCACCGTGCTTGGCGACACCGGTCACCACGACCAGCACGGCGGGCACAGCTACGTCACGGGTCACGCACGCCTGCTGCTGCGCTCGGGAAGCGACACCCTCTTCCTGCATGCCGACACGCTCTTCGCCACGCCCGACACCGTGCCCGGCGACCGCCGCATCACCGCACGCCGCGGCGTGCGCCTCTTCCGCCACGACCTCCAGGGCGTGTGCGACACCCTGGTGTACACCACCGCCGACAGCCTGATCCGCCTGTTCCACCGGCCCGTGCTGTGGAGCGGCCGCGACCAGCTCTCGGCCCGCCACATGCGCATCCAGCTCGCCCACGGCCGGCTGCACCGCCTGTATGCCGAAGGCGACGCCTTCATGGCCTCGCGCGTGGACAGCACCCGCTTCGACCAGGTGAGCGGACGCACCATGACAGGCTACTTCGTCGGTGACGACCTGGACCACCTGCTCACCGAGGGCAACTGCCGCACCCTGTACCACGCACAGGAGACCCGCGACTCGGTGAAGGTCATCACCGGCGTGAACCGCGCGGACTGTGCGCGCATGCTGGTGCGCCTGCACGGGGGCGAGCTCGCCAGTGTCACCTTCCTCACGCAGCCCGAGGCCGTGCTCCTGCCGGTGGACCAGGTGCCGTTGGAGGACCGCATGCTGCCCGGCTTCACCTGGCGCGAGGCGGAAAGGCCCCGGGACCGCGACGACATCCTGCGCCGTCGGTTGGTGGGCCCGTCGGGTGCGCCCTGATCAGAGGAAGCGCCGCATCCAGCTGTCCGCCAGGCGGACACGGAAACGCTCGCGCAGGTCGCCCACGGTGGACACCAGGTCGTCATACACCATGGTATCCAGCCCGATGAGGCCCTCGGCCAGTAAGGCCGGCAGCTCTTGGAGGCGCACGCTCTGCACCTTCCCGTCACGCTCCAGCACCACCACCATGCGGTCGGTGAGCATCAGGTTCAGGTCCTGCTCCAGTTGCTTGATGAAGCCCACGCTGCGGTCGATGCTGCAGCCGCCGGCCTGCACCTGGCCCTCGTCCACGGCCACCACCACGAAACGGTCGTGCAGCACGTCCACACAGCCGTCCAGCGGTTCGCCGTGCGAAGCCCAGGTGGCCGTGAAGGCCGCCCCACGCTCGCGCACCAGCTTGCGCTCGGCCTGCCCCAGGTCGCGGGGCGCCTTGTACACCCATGCCCGGGCATGCGCCGGCATGTCCATCACCGTCCGTATCCGCTGTGCTGCTTCCATGGCCGCAAAGTTGTGAACGTTCCGCACCTGTTTACGCCCCCGGGGGTCATATCGTTCCCCGCAAGCGCCGATCTTTCGCCTTTACCCTCCTCCATGAACCGTGCCATGCGACCCGCCACCACCTACAGCGCCGTGCTTCTCGCCCTCTCCCTCGCCGCCCAGGAGGACACGGCGCGCTGGCTGCGCAATGCCGCCATCAGCCCGGATGGCAGGACCATCGCCTTCTGCTACCAGGGCGACATCTGGCGGGTGCCCGCCGGGGGCGGCGACGCCGTGCCCCTCACGCTGCACGAGGCCTACGACCACACGCCGGTCTGGAGCCGGGATGGCCAGCTCATCGCCTTCACCAGCACACGCTACGGGAACAACGACGTGTTCGTGATGTCCGCGAACGGAGGCGTGCCGACCAGGCTGACCTTCCACGGCAACGGCGAGACCGCTTCCGGCTTCAGCGCGGACAACAGCCAGGTGCTGTTCTACGGCACGCGGCAGGACGATGTGAAGAACCAGCTGTTCCCCGTGGGCGGGCTGGGCGAGCTCTACACCGTGCCCGTGAAAGGCGGGCGACCGTTGCAGGTGAGCACCATCGCCATGCAGAACGCCCGCTACAACCCGGCCGGCACGCTCATCGCCTACCATGACCGGAAGGGCTACGAGGACAACTGGCGGAAGCACCACACATCCTCGGTCACGCGCGACATCTGGACGTTCAACCCCGCGACCGGGGAGTACAAGCAGCTCACCACCTTCGCCGGTGAGGACCGCGACCCGGTGTGGAGCAGGGATGGCAACACCCTCTACTACCTCACCGAGGAAAAGGGATCGTTCAACATCCACCGGTTGCCGGTCACCGGCGGCGCGAGCACCCTGGTGAGCCGCTTCACGGACCACCCGGTGCGCTACCTCAGCATCAGCGATGGCGGTGTGCTGTGCTTCAGTTACCGCGGCGAACTGTACACCATGACCGACGGTGGTGAGCCGAAGAAGGTCGCGATCCGGATCAACACCGATGGCCGCTACCTGCCCGAGCGTATCATCAACGTGAACAAGGCGGCCGAGTACGAGATCAGCAGCAACGGCAAAGAGGCTGTGTTCACGCACCGCGGCGAGGTGTTCGTGACCTCCCTGGCCGAGGGCACCACGCGGCGCATCACCAACACGCCGGAGCAGGAGCGCAGCGTCAGCTTCAGCCCGGACGGCCGCACGATCCTGTACGCCACCGAGCGCAACGGCAGCTGGGACCTGTACACCACGAGCCTCACCCGCAAGGAGGAGAAGTACTTCTTCAACGCCACCGTGCTGAAGGAGGAGCCCCTGCTGACCACGCCAGCCGAGGAATTCCAGGCGGCCTATTCCCCCGATGGGAAAGAGGTGGCCTACCTGGAGGAGCGAACCACCCTGAAGGTGCTGAACCTCGCGACCAAGCAGACGCGCACCGTCATGCCGGGGAACAAGAACTACAGCTATGCCGATGGTGACCAGTGGTACGAATGGAGCCCGGATGGCAAGTGGTTCGCCGTTTCGTTCCTGCACGACGAGCAATGGATCAACCAGGTGGGGATCGTGAGCGCCGAGGGTGGCCAGGAGATCATCGACCTGACGAAGAGCGGATACGGCGGTGGCGGTCCGCGCTGGGCCATGGACGGCAAGGCGATCATCTTCTTCAGCGACCGCGACGGACAGAAGAACCATGCGAGCTGGGGCGGGGAGAGCGACGTCTACGCCATCTTCCTCACCCAGGAATCGTACGACAAGTTCAAGATGACCAAGGAGGAGGCCGCGCTCGCCAAGGAGGACGAGGAGAAGAAGAACGGCGAGGGGGAGAAAAAGGAGGGTGCGGACAAGAAGGACAAGGATGACAAGAAGAAGGAGGAGGACAAGGACAAGAAGGTGGAGCCCATCAAGATCGAACTCGCCGGCATCGAGGACCGCAAGGTGCGGCTCACCCCGAACTCCAGCGACCTGAGCGACGCCGTGCTCAGCAAGGACGGCGAGAAGCTGTACTACCTGGCCGCCTTCGAGAAAGGCAGCGACCTCTGGCAGTACGAGATCCGCACGCGCGAGGCCAAGATCCTGAACAAGATGGGGGACGGCTCCGCGGGCGGCCTCATCATGAACAAGGACGGCAAGAACCTGTTCTACCTGAACAACGGTTCCATCAACCGCTACGACCTGGAGAAGAACGAGAACAAGGGTGTGGGCATCAACGGCGAGATGCGGCTGAACGAGACCGCCGAGCGCGCCTACCTCTTCGAGCACATCTGGCGGCAGGCGAAGAAGAAATTCTACCGCGTGGACATGCAGGGTGTGGACTGGGACAAGTACAAGGCCGAGTACCAACGCTACCTTCCCTACATCAACAACAACTTCGACATGGCCGAGCTGTGCAGCGAGATGCTCGGTGAACTGAACGCCTCACACACGGGTGCGGGCTACCGCAGCGAGATGCCGAACGGCGATGAGACCGCCAGCCTGGGATGCTTCTACGCCAACGAGGCCGGCCCCGGCCTGCGCATCGTGGAGATCATGCCCAAGAGCCCATTGATCAAGCAGGGCACCAAGGTGAAGGCCGGGCACGTGATCGAGAAGATCGATGGCGTGGAGATCGCCGCCGACATGGACCCCGCGCAGCTCTTCAATCGCAAAGGCAACAAGCCGATGCTGCTGAGCATCTTCGATCCGGCCACGAAGACGCGCTGGGAGGAACGGGTGAAACCGCTTGGCGAAGGTGGGGACCACGAACTGCTCTATCACCGCTGGGTGGAGCGTTGCCGGCACCTGGTGGACAGCCTGAGCGGCGGCAAACTGGGCTACGTGCACGTGCAGGGCATGAACGACGACAGCTACCGCAAGGTGTACGAGGAGGCCCTGGGCCGCTACCACAACAAGGAGGGCCTGGTGGTGGACACACGCTTCAACGGTGGCGGATGGCTGCACGATGATCTGGCGACCTTCCTCAACGGCAAGACCTACATGACCTTCCTTCCCCGTGGCCAGAAGCTCGGCACGGAGCCCCAGTTCAAGTACCAGCGGAAGAGCTGCGTGGTGATGAGCGAGAGCAACTACAGCGATGCGCACATGTTCCCCGTGACCTACCGGGCGCTGGGCATCGGCAAGCTGGTGGGCATGCCCGTGCCCGGCACCGGCACCGCCGTGTGGTGGGAAGGCCTGCAGAACGGCATGTGGTTCGGCATTCCCATGGTGGGCATGCTGGACAACAACGGCAACTACCTGGAGAACCAGCAGCTGGAACCGGACGTGAAGCAGGCGCTGGACCCCGGCGTGGTGTCAAAAGGACGCGACCAGCAGCTGGAGGCGGCGGTGAAGCTGCTGCTGGGCAACTGAGCGGATCCGCTTCACCGGACAATGGCGAACTTGGCGGCCGCAACGGCTGCTTGGACCGCCATGGCCCTGAAGGAACTTCTCGATCGCATCAACGAGCTGCAGGCGCGCATCGTCGCGGCCGGGCCGTTGAGCGCGTCGGCCAGGGAGATCCTGAACCAGCAGTTCAGGCTTGAATGGAACTACAACAGCAATGTGATGGAGGGCAACTCCCTCACCCGTCAGGAGACGCGCACATTGATGCTGGGCAACGTCAAGATCACGGACAAGCCGGTGAAGGACGTGATGGAGATGATCGGCCACGATCGTGTGGTCGACGAACTGCTTCGGATGGCAAAAGGCGAGCACCACCTGAGCGAAACACGGATGAAACAGGTGCACCGGGCCATCATGCACGAGGACCGGCCGGACAAGGAGCCCTGGATCGGTGAATGGAAACAGGTTCCGAACTACCTGTACATTTTCAAGGGCGAGCGTATCGACTTCACGCCACCGGAAAAGGTCGCAGAGGCCATCCATGATCTGTTGGACCGGACAAAGGCGGGCATCGATGCGATCGAACGTGGTGCACAGAACACCCCTCATCCAGCAGTCCTATCCTTCGACTTCCACCGCGAATTCGTGTCCATTCATCCGTTCCACGATGGGAATGGACGGACCGCGCGCATCTTCAGCAACGTGATCCTGTTGCGTCTTGGCTTCCCCCCGGTGATCGTGAACCTGGAAGAGAAGGAGGCCTACAACCGCTACCTGGCGGAGATCCAGAGCTACGGCGCGCCCCCGGACCTGTTCAACGAGTTCATGGCCGGGCTGTTGATCCGCTCCCAGGAAAGTGTGGTCGCGGCCCATGAGGCGGGTCGCGGCTGAACAGCGGTGGCCTATAGCTCCCCCGCCCCGGCGATCAGCTCGGCCACATCGAGCACCTGCACCTTCCCCTCCTGCTGGAGCTTCTTCACACCGTCGGTGAGCATGGTGTTGCAGAAGGGGCAGCCGGCGGCGATGATGTGGGCGCCGGTGGCCACCGCCTCCTCGCTGCGCTCGTGGTTCACCTCCTTGGCGCCGGGTTCGGCCTCCTTGAACATCTGCGCACCGCCGGCGCCGCAGCAGAAACCCTGGGCACGGCTGCGCTTCATCTCCACCAGCGCTGCGTCGAGCTTTAGCAGCACCTCACGCGGGGCCTCGTACTCGCCGTTGCCGCGCCCCAAGTAGCAGGGGTCGTGGAAGGTGATGCGCTTGCCCTGGAAGCTGCCGCCCTCCACCCTGATCCTCCCCTCCTTCATCAAGGCGTTGATGAACTGGGTGTGGTGCATCACCTCGTAGCTGCCGCCCAGGGCCGGGTACTCGTTGCGCAGCGTGTTGAAGCAGTGCGGGCAGGCCGTGACGATGCGCTTCACGCCGTAGCCGTTGAGCACGGCCACGTTCTGCTGGGCCTGCATCTGGAACAGGAACTCGTTGCCGGCGCGGCGCGCGGGGTCGCCCGTGCAGCTCTCCTCGGTGCCCAGCACGGCGAACCTCACTCTGGCGGCGTTCAGGATGCGCACGAACGCCTTGGTGATCCGCCGCGCCCGGTCGTCGAAGGCGCCGGCGCAGCCCACCCAGAACAGCACTTCGGGTGCTTCGCCGGCGGCGGCGAGCTCGGCCATGGTGGGGATGCGGTCGGGGTCGGTCATGGGGGTGCGGTCATTCCTTGAACACCTGGACGGTGCGGCGCTCCTCGACCAGGTCGGTGAAGTGGCCCTCGTACCGCGTGGCCATCACCTCGCGGTCGTCGATCCAGTGGTAGTTGCCGCCGCGCGGCTTGCCCATCACCATGCCGTGGTACTTGAAGCCGTGCTTGTGCAGCCAGGCCTCCGTGACGGCGCGATGCTCCTCGGTGCGGCTGGTGAAGAAGGTGATCACGTGGCCCGCTTCGTACCAGGCGTTGATCCGCTGCAGGGCATCGGGGAACACCCCGGCATCGGCCATGCGCCAGGGTTCCTCGTTGGGGATGTCCTCGCAGATGGTGCCGTCGATGTCGATCAGGAAGTTCTTGGTCCCCGGCGGCAGCTTGGGGCTCCCGCGTTTCCCATCGGTGGTGGTCTCGATCAGCGGGGGCTTGGCCATGGTGTGCGTGCTTGCGGGTGGCTCAGCCACGGGCCCAGTCCATGCGCTTGTCGGGACCGAAGGCCCAGGGGGCGCCGTTGTTCTCCACGTTGTTGAACATGCCGGTGAGGGCCGGCCGCGTGCTGCTCTCCTCCATCACCTTGTAGCGGCGCATCTGCATGATGATGTCCACCGGGTCGATGTTCACCGGGCAGGCCTGGGTGCAGGCGTTGCACGTGGTGCAGGCCCAGAGCTCCTCCTCGCTGATGCGCGTGTGCAGGCTCTTCCCGTCGTCCTTCCAGACGCCCTTGCCGGCGTCGATGGCGCGGCCCACCTCCTCCAGGCGGTCGCGCGTGTCCATCATCACCTTGCGCGGGCTGAGCAGCTTGCCGGTGAGGTTGGCGGGGCATTCGCTGGTGCACCGGCCGCACTCGGTGCAGGTGTAGGCGTCCAGCAGGTTCTTCCACGAGAGGTCGAACACGTCCCGGGCGCCGAAGCGTTCGGGCACCTCCACACCGGCCACGGTGCGCGGGGCGGTGGCGGCGGGCGGCGGCACCGCGGGGTCGAGCATGCTGCGCACCTCCCCGGCCACGCGCGGCATGTCGGCCAGCCGGGTGCGGGGCTCCAGCTTGCTGTACCACGTGTTGGGGAAGGCCAGCAGGATGTGCAGGTGCTTGCTCACCACCAGGTAGTTGAGGAAGGCCAGGATGCCCACGATGTGGAACCACCAGCAGAATCGCTCCACGGCGATGAGGGTGGCGGGCGCGAGGCCGTGGAACCCGAGCAGCGCGGCCAGGGGCCCGCTCACCGGGAAGGCGCCGGCCTGCACGTAGTGCTCCACCTGTTGTTGCTGCAGGGCCAGGTCGGCGGCGTTCATGAGCAGGAAGGCGCTCATCAGGGCGATCTCGGTGGCCAGGATCAGGTTGGCATCGGTGCGGGGCCAGCCGTCCAGCTCCTTCATCACGAAGCGGCGCAGGCGGATCAGGTTGCGGCGCACTAGGAAGATGGCACAGGCCGCCCAGACGCCCAGCGCCAGCACCTCGAAGGAGCCGATGAGCAGGTCGTACGCCGGGCCGAGGAAGGCGAAGGCGCGGTGGGTGCCGAACACGCCGTCCACCAGGATCTCCAGCACCTCGATGTTGATGATCACGAAGCCGGCGTAAACGATGATGTGGAGCAGGCCGGCCACCGGGCGCACCACCATCTTGCCCTGGCCCAGGGCCACACGGGCCATCACGGCCCAGCGCTCGGCGCGCCTGTCGGTGCGGTCCTCGTCGCGCCCCAGCAGGATGTTGCGCCGCACCCGCATCAGGTTGCGCCCGAACAGCGCGGCCCCGGCGGCCAGCAGCACGATGAAGACCGGCTGGGCGATGCTCATGGCGCGGTGGTTCTGCGCATCTCCTGGCCGATGCGTTGCACATCGCTGTCGCTCAGCTTGGGCAGCTTGTCCTTGCGCCCGAACACCGACACGTGCACATAGCGGTTCGGGTTGAGCCGCACGTCCTCCAGCAGCATGTCGAGCTCGTTGCTGGCCCGCTCCAGGTTGCGGTACAGGCTGTCGTTGGCCAACAGCTGGCCCAGGGTGCCGTTGCCCTCGCGCAGGCCGCCCATGATCGTGCGCGCCTCGGCCATGGTGCTGTCCAGCGAGGCCAGCGTGCGCTGGATGCTGCCGTTGGCCAGCGTGGCCGCGGTGGTGTCGAGGTTCTGCAGGATGCGCGTGATCTGGGCGTTGTTGTTGCGCAGGTTGCCGCTCACGCTCTCCAGGTTGCCGAGGGTGGCGCTGATGGTGGCGCGTTCCACGGTGATCAGCTGGTTGAGCTGCCCGGCGGCCTTGTCCAGCGATTCCAGGGTGGAGCGGATGCTGGAGAGGCTGCTGTCGATGTCGTTGCGCGCCTTGGGGTTGAGCACCTGCTGGAAGGCGGTGAGCACCGAATCCACGCTCACGAGCATGGTCTCGGCCTTGCGCTTCAAGGGGTCGATCTGCTGGCCGAGGGCCTCGGTGAGGCCGGGGGTGACGTCGCCGGTGAGCGTGTCGCCCGGCTCGGCCAGCACGCTGCTGTCGCCCAGGGCCAGCTCGGTCCACTTGTTCAGCAGGTCGCCTTTGATGCGGATGCGCGTGTCGCGCGGCAGCTTCAGCCCGTCCTCATTGAGCTGGAAGGAGACCACGATGCGGGCCCCGGGGCCGGGCAGCAGGCCCGTGCCCACCACGCTGCCCACCTTGTACCCGTTGAGGAGCAGCGGCGAGGTCTCGGCGATGCCGGAGATGTCCGTGTACACGGCGTGGTACACGTTGCGCCGCTGCAGCAGGTCGAGGCCCTTGAGGTAGTTGACGCCGAAGACCAGGAGCAGCGCTCCCGCGACGACCATCAGGGCGATGGAATACTCCCGTTTGAGCTTCGGCAATGCCTGTCGTTATTGGCTCTGGGCGAATTTAACGGCTTCCTGCAGATCGATCCGGACGCCCTCGCGGAAGGCCACGATGAAGGCGCCGTCGTAGCCCTTCTCCCGGCATTGCCGCTGCACGGCGCGGGCGCGTTCCAGCGTGGGCTCGTCGCCCACCGTATAGCGGTAGAGCTCGTTGCCGCGGTGCTCCTCCACGCCCTCGAGCCCCTTGAAGTTGCGGGCCGTGGGCTCGATGCGCCGGCTGGAGGTGACCACCTGCACCTTGAACCGGACCCCGGAGGCGGTGGTGGGCGCGGGCTTCTCCTGGGTCACGGGGGCCGGAGCGTCCACCGGCACACCTTCCACGGTGGCCTTGTACTCCTTGAAGGCCCGGTAGATGGCCGAGGCCATGTAGTCCTGCCCCTGCTCGCCCTGCAGGAAATCCTCCTCGTCGGCATGGGTCAGGAAGCCCAGCTCCACCAGCACGCTGGGCATGGTGTTGTAGCTGATCACCAGGAAGCCCGCCTGCTTCACCCCCCGGTCCGGCCGGCCCACGCGGTCCTTGAACTGCTTCTGGATGAGGGCGCTCAGCAGCAGGCTGTGGTCCAGGTGCACGTTCTGCCGCAGGCTCAGCGCGATCATGCTCTCGGGGTCGGACGGGTCGTAGCCGTCGTACTTCAGCTCGTGCCCCTCCTCCAGCAGGATGGCCGCGTTCTCCTTCTGGGCCACCTTCATGTTGTCCTTGGTCTTGTGGAGGCCCATCACGTAGGTCTCGCAGCCGTGCGGGTCCTTGCTGTCGCTGGCGTTGCAGTGGATGCTGATGAACACGTCGGCCTTGGCGCGGTTGGCGATGTTGCAGCGTTCGCGCAGCTCGATGAAGCGGTCGTCCTCGCGGGTGTACACCACCTTGACGTCGGGGAAGGCCTCGCCGATGTACTTGCCCAGGAGGCGGGCCACGTTGAGGGCGACGTGCTTCTCGGTGGTCTTGTACCGGCCCGTGCCCAGGTTGCCGGGGTCCTTGCCGCCGTGGCCCGCGTCGAGCACCACCGTGCGGATGCGGTTGACATCGCCGCTGACGGGCGCCTGTGGCATGGTGCGTGCAGGCAGCAGCACCGCCGCGCAGGCGGCCAGCCCGATGCGCATCAACGCCCGCAGGGCCCGGGAAGCCCCCCGGGCGCGAAGCCCTAATTTCGGCCCGCCCATGGCGCCGGCGCGATGCATCCCCTCCACAGGGCGCAAAACTAGCGCCCCCCCGGGGCGGGCTCCGGTGACGGCCGCCGCATTTTTCATCACGTTCCTGTTGGTGGTCATCGGCACGGCCGTGCACGGCCAGGCGCTGGACGCCCCGGTGCGCTACAGCGCGCGCGACAGCATCCGCTACGACCAGCAGCAGCAGATCGTGTACCTCTTCGGTGCCGCGCGCGTGGAATACAAGGGGTCGGCCCTCACGGCCGACCGCATCGAGTACCGTTTCGGCCAGGAGGAGGCCCGCGCCCATGGCGCGCCCGACAGCAGCGGCACCGTGGCCGGCAAGCCCGTGTTCGACCAGGAGGGCCACCGCATCGAGGCCGACAGCATCCGGTACAACTTCCGCACCCGCAAGGGGCTGATCAAGGAGGTGCGCACCAGCGAGCAGGAGGCCTACGTGCAGGCACGCGTCAGCAAGCGGCACGCCGATGGCGAGGTGCACAGCCGCGGCGGCCTGCTCACCACCTGCGACCGGCCCCGGCCGCACTACCACTTCCGCGCCAGCCGCATGATGGTGATCCCCGACGACAAGATCGTGACCGGCGCGGCCGTGATGAAGGTGGGGCCCGTGCCCACCCCCATCGCCATCCCCTTCGGCTTCTTCCCCAACAAGCGCGGCGGCACCAGCGGCCTGCTGATGCCCACCTACGGGGAGAGCGCCACGCTGGGCTTCTTCCTGCTCAACGGCGGTTACTACCGCCTGCTGGGCGAACGCGCCGACCTGAGCGTGACCGGCGACATCTACAGCCGCGGCAGCTGGGCCCTGCGCGCCAGCACCCGCTACCGCACCCGCTACCGGTACAACGGCGCCCTGCAGGTGGACCACAGCACGCAGCGCACCGGCATCCCCGAATACCCCGACTTCAGCCGGCAGCGCAACTTCTTCGTGAAGTGGAACCACACGGTGGACCCGCGCGCCAGCCTCAGCGACCGCTTCACGGCCAGCGTGCATCTGGGCACCAGCAACAACTTCCGCAACAACTTCAACAGCAGCACGCTGGACTACCTGAGCAACACGTTCCAGAGCAACATCGGCTGGACGCACCTCTGGCCCGGCAAGCCCTTCACCCTGGGGGTGAACCTGCGCCACGCCCAGAACACCGGCACCCGCTCCTTCAACCTGTCGGTGCCCGCCCTCACCTTCAACATGAGCCGCATCATGCCCTTCCAGCGGCGCGTGCCCACCGGGCGGTGGTACGAGCAGATCGGCGTGGCCTACGCGCTGGCCTTCGACAACCAGCTGAGCACCACCGAGGAGCGGCTCTACTGGGCCAACCTGCCCACCCTGATGCGCGAGCTGCGCAACGGCGTGCGCCAGGGCGCCACCCTCAGCTCGGCCTTCAAGACGCGCTTCCTCACCATCAACCCGGAGTTCACCGTCACCGAGCGCTGGTACTTCGAGCGGCTGCGCCAGGAGTACCACCCCGAGGGCGACACCGTGCTCACCCACGAGGTACCGGGCTTCGCGCGCAACGGCGACTGGGTGGCGGCGACCACCCTCACCAGCAAGCTCTACGGCATGTACCGTTTCCATGCGGGCCGGGTGCAGGCCGTGCGCCATGTGCTGACGCCCAGCGTGCGGCTGAGCTACCGGCCCGACCTGGACCCCACCGAGCAGGTGTTCGCGCCGGACGGTTCGCTGGCCTCCACCTACAACCCCTTCCAGAACGGCATCTACGGCTCGTCGCCCGCCGGGGAGAGCGGCCAGGTGGGGCTGGGCCTGGTGCAGAGCCTGGAGGCCAAGGTGCGCAACGCCAAGGCCGGCCAGGAGGGCCAGGAAGCCTTCCGCAAGGTGAAGCTGCTCGACTTCGTGGGGCTGAACACCAGCTACGACTGGATCCGCGACTCCCTCCACTGGTCGCCCGTGAACCTGAGCGCCCGCACCACCCTGCTCAACCGCCTGAACGTGAACTTCGTGAGCGTGTGGGACCCCTACGCCGTGAACGACCTCGGCCAGCGCATCGACCGCGCCGAGGTGGACCGCAGCGGCGCCCTCGCCCGGCTGACCGCCATGAACGTGGCGGTGGGCTTCGACCTCAAGAGCAAGCGCTACGGCCAGGCCCCCGCCGCGCCCGGCGAGCAGCCCGTGGTGGGCGAGGCCGACCCCAACAAGGGCGCCGCCATCGACTTCAACATGCCCTGGCGCCTCAGCGTGAACTACAGCTACGACCTCAACCCCAGCTACGTGGACGGCATCGAGGACCAGGAGCGGCAGAGCGTGCTCTTCAACGGCGACGTCACCCTGTTCAAGTACTGGAAGCTCGGCGTGTCCAGCGGCTACGACGTGGTGGCCGGCGAATGGACGCCCACCTCGCTGAACCTGTACTGGGACCTGCACTGCTGGGAGTTCAACGTGAACTGGATCCCCAACGGCTACCGCCAGAGCATCAGCCTGCAGCTGAACGTGAAGGCCAGCGTGCTGCGCGACCTGCGCTACCAGTGGACGCGGCCCATCGGCAACGACAACCTGCTGCGCTGATCACGCGGCCGGCGTGAACAGCCAGTTGCGGATGAGGCGTCCGCCTTCGGGCGTGAGCACGCTCTCCGGATGGAACTGCACGCCGCAGGCCGGAAAACGCGTGTGCCGGACCGCCATGATCACATCCTGCGCGCTGCGGGCGGTGATGCGCAGCGCGGCCGGCAGCGTGGCGGGATCGGCGGCCCAGCTGTGGTAGAGACCCACGGGGAAACGATCGGGCAGGCCCGCGAAGAGCGGGTCGCGCGGCTCCTCCGGCCGGCAGTCCACGGGCACGCCGTGCATCACGCGGGCCTGGTTGTACAGCGTGCCGCCGCACAGCTCCACCAGCGCCTGCATGCCCAGGCACACGCCCAGCACGGGGTGCGTGGGCAGCAGCGCGCGCAGCAGCGCCATGGTGATGCCCGCCTCGGCCGGCAGGCCCGGGCCCGGGGAGATCACGATGCGGTCGTAGCGCGCCGCCTCGTCCACCGTGATCGCATCGTTCAGCACCACGTCCACCGCGGCGTGCGGCGCCAGCAGGTGCTGCAGGTTCCACGTGAAGCTGTCGTAGTTGTCGAGCAGGAGGATGCGCACGGCGGTGCGAAGATCGTGCGGGGGCGGATGTACGGTCCGACAGTTGGCCGCACAGTGGTCGGGGCGCGGGGATCGGACCGGTATATCCGGGCAGGAAAATGGGAACGATGATCGATCAGCGCATGGGCTGGTCACGCTATCGTTGTACCTTCAACCGGCCTCCGTAGTTCATTCAAACCAACAACCGAACGATCATGGACCGGACACTATCGCTGAAAGCCGCGCTGGGGGCAATTTTATTCACCCCCCCCTGTAAATGACCCGTCCGTAGCGAGCGGACTGCATGCACAGGACCTCGACCCCCTGGCGCTGGATGAAGGCCGCCATGGTGGAGCCGTCGCCTGGGGGCGGCTCTTGCACCTCCGCCAATTGGACAGCCTGCCACCCGCCATCATCCCCGAACAATACCGTGGCCCTTGGCGGTCGACCACTACGACCGGCCCGCGCATTGGGCCCAGAATCTGCTCTGCTTCCACTACGGGCTGTGCCGTGCGCCGCTCACCGGTGGAGATGTGAACCGAGCACCTCTACTTCCGCAGCATACGCCGACTTCTCCAATGTCACCATCCGCGTCATTACGCGTGGTCCCCAATCCGGCCAGCACCCACACAACATTCCACTACACGCTACCAAGTGAGGTCGAGGCAGCTCACCTTGTTGTGATGGACGCCCATGGCAAACGGCTCGACCGCTTGCGCGCAACGCCACCCATGGGACAATTGATCTGGGATACGCGCAAGATGCCCCCTGGGGTCTACATCGTGGAACTCCTTGGCACTTCGGGTTCCCTTGTGCGTGATCGGTTCGTCGTGCAACCATGAGGATCCCACAGGCCTTTGTGTCGGCTTGCTGCACGCTGTTCTGTAGCGCACAGCAGCCATTTGACCTGGACACCTCGTTCCGGACCCCGATCATTCAACGCAATGTCAACTCCATCCTGCCCCAACAGGACGGTAAGCTGATCCTTTCAGGCCGTATGCTCTTCCCGGGCGCATTGAACGAGCACCTCCTGGTGCGAATCGATCAAGATGGTATTCTGGACCCCACATTTTACGCCAGCAGTTTGGGAGGTGGCAAACTGACCTCGTGGGGCGGACAGTTCTATGTGGCGGCCAACAGTACGGTCCGCCGGATCCTACCTGATGGTCATCAGGACCCGTCCTTCATCGGAATGAATACGGGACCTTATTTCACTTCGGGCCAAGGCGGCGACTACCACGTGTACCCCGATGGCCGGGTGCTGATGACCGGGGTGCATGTGCTCAGCGACAGCATTCGCGGCTTCGAGGGCTTCTACAGCCTGGTGTGGTTCAGCAACACCGGATACCTGGACACCACGGCCATCCACCGACAGTGCGATGGTGATATCTCGAAGATCGCCCAGCAACCTGACGGCAAGTTCATTTGCAGCGGGTTCTATTCGACCTTCGAAGGGACGCCTGCCGGCCGAATACTGCGGACATTACCCGACGGTGCGCTCGACACCACGTTCAGTACGGACCTGGTGTGGGGGGCGGCTCAGGCGCTCAGCGTACTGCCGGATGGTAGGATCCTTGCCAGCGGATACCTGGTACGCAGCGGTAGCGCGGATACGCTGAAGATCATTCGTCTCCTTCCGGATGGGACGCTCGATACCACCTTCAACAACCAGTTGGCGGTGACCCACGACCTTTGGGGAAGTTACCTTGAACTGCGCCATCGCGTGCTGCCGGACGGCCGCATCGTCCTGTTGGGTCAATTCGATCATGTGAACGGGGAGCCTCGTGGAGGGGTGGCCATCTTGGATGCTGACGGTGAACTGCTCAACGATGCATTCACCGGCGCTGGTTGCGGAGAGGTCCTGAACAGCGCCCAGATCCATGTCCAAGGGGTCATCGATCTGGTGCCCTCTCCAGAGGGATACTATTACATCTGTGGCCTCTGGCGTGGCTACGACGACGGCACGGTCAACGACAGCACGCAGCGCTTCGTGAGCCGGTTGTACGGCTTGGATGTGGGGGTGCGGGAGGTGGAAAAACCGCTGGCGGTGCAGGTGGTGCCCAACCCCAGCACCGGTCCGGTGCGGGTGGAACTGCCGGAGGCGATCGGTCCGGCCACCTTGCAGGTGGTGGATGCGCAGGGCCGGGTGGTGCGGGTGCAGCGGGTTGCCGGTGGCCCCGCCGTGCTGGACCTCACCGGCCAGGCCGCCGGGGTCTATGCCGTGCGGGTGCGCACCGAGGCCGGCCGCATCGGGCACGCGCGGGTGCTGCTGCTGCATTGAACTCCGCGGTCCGCGCAGGCGGATGTACGGTCCGTCACCTGCTCCGGCGTATCCGGTGACGTTCCGCGAACAGCATCGGCGTGGCTGCCGAACGACGGCATGAACGGCACGGCCTCGACGGACAAGACCATCCCTGTGCTGAAGGCGCTATTGCCCCGTCCCCCTCCGGCTGCCGATCCAGCCCAGGTGCGTGTGGTGGAAGTTGTCGCCGAACTTGAGTCCGTAGCCGAAGATGCGGTCCATGGACGCGTGGCCGTAAAGGATGATGCCCGCGAGGAGCGGTGGAGTGGCGCGCAGCACGCCCATCTCCAGCTGCCACAATGTGAGCACCTCCACCATGCCGGGAATGGCGAACACCAGCATCAGCACCGCCACCGCCTTGTGATGCAGCACATTGTAGCTGATGGCGCCGACGCGCGAATTGACCAGGTAGCCCAGCATGCCGATGTCCGGGCCGAGCAACAGCAGCAGGTACACCCACCATGCCGCATCCATAGCGATCAACAGACCCAGGCAGAGCAGGAACTGTGCGAGCTCTTCAAGGCGGAGAAGGTTCTTCATGATCGGTGCGATCCCGGTTGTTCGGTCCATCGGTCCATGGGCACATGTCCACATGGGCACATGCAAATATGGTCTACCACACGATCCCCACCGGGCAATGGTCGCTGCCCATCACCTCGTTGAGGATGAAGGCGTCCTTCACCTTCTTCTCGAAGCCTTTGGTCACTAGCACGTAGTCGATGCGCCAGCCCACGTTCCTGGCACGCGCGCCGAAGCGCTGGCTCCACCAGCTGTACTTCACCACGTCCGGGTGCCGATGCCGGAACGTGTCCACCCAGCCTGAGGCGAGCAGGGCGTCCATGCCGTCGATCTCCTGCTGCGTGTAGCCGCTGGTCTTGTTGTAGTTCTCCTTGGGCCGCGCGATGTCGATGGGCTGGTGCGCCACGTTGAGGTCGCCCGTGACGATGACGGGCCGCTTGCCCTTCGCGAGCTTGTTGACATACGTGCGGAAGGCCGCATCCCACTCGCCGCGGTAGCCGAGCCGCTTCATGCCTTCGCCGCTGTTGGGCGTGTACACGCACACCACGACCACGTCGGTGAAGGTGCAGGTGACCACGCGGCCCTCGTCGTCGTGGCCCTTCATGCCGATGCCGAAGTCGACGCCGACGGGCTTCTGTCTGCTGGCGATGGCCGTGCCGCTGTACCCGGGCTTCAGCGCGCCATAGGCGTTCACGTGGTAACCATCCACGCCGGCCAGGGCCTGCGCCACCTGCTCGGGCGTGGCCTTGGTCTCCTGGAAGCAGACGATGTCGGCGTTCAGCGCGCGCAGCGTGTCGTGGAGGCCCTTGCCCACGCTGGCGCGGATGCCGTTCACGTTGAAGGAGATGAGTTTCATGGGGGCGAAGTTGGGGGTTGTCCCCGGACCGCCGGGCGGCCGGTGGTTGATAACCCGGTTGACGGATCGCACCGCCGGGGCGGGCGTGGGTGCCCCGCGCCGCGTCACCTTGCGGCCCATGGAAGGAACGGACGGCGGCACGACCATTCTGCGGCTGCCGGTGGCCCCCACGGTGAAGTGGTTGTGGTGGGCGGGCGGCGTGGTGGTGGCCCTGCACCTGGCCAGCTGGTGGGCCCTGCACCTGGGCGTCGCCAAGGCACGCGTGATCCATCTGCTGTTCGACCTGCGGGGGGAGGGCAACCTCTCGGCTTACTACGCCGCATTGCTCCTGCTGACCGGCGGCATCGTGGCGCTGCTGATCGCACGCGGCGGCCATGCGCAGGGGGTGATGCGTCGCGGCTGGTGGCTGCTGGCGCTGGTGCTGCTCTTCCTCTCGGCCGATGAGGCGGGGCAGGTGCATGAGAAGTTCAACAGATCGATGGGGGCCTTGGTGGGCGAGGGTCACATGGGCACCCTGCACTTCGCCTGGGTGCTGCCCTACGCCGTGCTCACGGCGGTGTTCGCCCTGGTGTCGGTCCCCTGGCTCCGGGCCCTGCCGGCGCGCACGCGGCGCGGGTTGCTGGTCGCCGGTGCGGTGTACGTCGCGGGCGCCCTGGGCATGGAACCCGTGGAATCGATGATGGTGCACATGGACCAGGGCTCACCGGCGGTGGTGCTGTCCTGTACGCTCGAGGAATCGTTGGAACTGGCGGGCCTCACCCTCTGCCTGGCGGTGCTGCTGGACCACCTGCGGCGCACGGTGCCGCAGGTCCTACTGCGCCTCGACCCATGAGCACTTTCCACCTGCTGACCCTGGGCTGGGCCGCCCTGGCGGTGATCACCCTGCCGGTGCTGCTGAAGGTGCGCGCCCCGTACGGCCGCCACACCACCGCCGGCTGGGGCCCCACCATGGCCAACCGCTGGGGCTGGTTCTGGATGGAGCTGCCCGCGCTGCTGCTCTTCCCCCTGCTGGTGGTGCTGGGCCCGCGCGACAAGGGGCCGCTCACCTGGGTGCTGGTGGCCCTGTGGGCCGGGCACTACGCCAACCGCACACTGATCTTCCCCTTCCGCCTGCGCACCCGCGGCAAGCGCATGCCGGTGGCGATCGTGCTGAGCGGGGTGTTCTTCAACCTGGTGAACGGCGGCCTCAACGGTTGGTGGCTGGGCCACCTGGCCCCGCCGGACCGCGCCCTGCCGGACGTGCCGGCCGTGGCGGGCCTGCTGCTGTTCCTGACGGGCATGGGCATCAACCACCACGCCGACGAGAAGCTCATCGCCCTGCGGACCAACGGCGACGGCTACAAGGTGCCCCGCGGCGGCCTGTTCGAGCGCATCAGCTGCCCGAACCACTTCGGCGAGATCATGGAGTGGGCCGGCTTCGCCCTGGCCGCCTGGTCGCTGCCGGCGCTGAGCTTCGCGCTGTGGACCTTCGCCAACCTGGCCCCGCGCGCACGCAACCACCACGCCTGGTACCGCGAGCGATTCCCGGACTACCCGCGCGGTCGCAAGGCGGTGATCCCCTTCCTTTGGTGACATGCACCTCGCGATCACCGGTGGCAGCGGCCACCTCGGCACGGTGCTCCTCCCGCTGTTGCTGGGGCAGGGCCACCGACTGCGGCTGCTCGTGCACCAGCGCACCGACGGCCTCGCGCAGGAGGGCGTCGAGCACGTGCAGGGCGACCTGCTCGACGCCGGTGCGGTGGACCGCCTGGTGGCGGGTTGTGACGCCGTGCTGCACCTGGCGGCGCGCATCAGCATCGACAGCGCCAACGACCCCCTGGTGCGCCGGGTGAACGTGGACGGCACGCGCCACCTCGTGGAGGCCGCCGTGCGCCACCGCGTGCGGCGCATGGTGCACCTGAGCAGCATCCACAGCTACGACAGCCGCCCCCTGCACCTGCCTCTGAACGAGACGCGCGGCCCGGCCCGTGCGGACGCCGCGGTGTACGACCGCAGCAAGGCCGAGGCCGACACGGTGGTGCAGCAGGCCATCGCCGGGCACGGCCTCAGCGCGCTGATCCTCGCCCCCACCTCGGTGATCGGCCCCCCGGACCCCCGGCCCTCCCTGATGGGGCGCGCCATCGCCGACCTGCACGACGGGCGCGTGCCCCTGCTGCCCCCGGGCGGTTTCAATTTCGTGGACGTGCGCGATGTGGCCGCCGTGGTGGCCACGGCCGTCACCGCCAACCCTGCGGGCACCAAGTACCTGCTGAGCGGCCGGTACCTCAGCCTGCGCGCGCTCGCCGAGACCATCGGCCGGCTGACGGGCCGACGCAGCGCACCCCGCACCGCACCGCCGTGGTTGCTGCGCGGCCTGGTGCCCCTGTTCGGCCTGCAGGCCCGGCTCACCGGCCGCCCCCCGCTGATGACGCGGGAAGCCCTCAACACCCTGCTGGAGGGCCACACCGACATCCGCAGCGACCGGGCCCGGGCCGAGCTGGGCTTCCGTCCGCGGCCCATCGAGGACACCCTGGCCGACACCCTGGACTGGATGCGCGGGGCCGGCATGCTACGCCGAACCGGGCAGCGTTAGACGACCGTGGGGCCGTCCTGCCGTGCAGGCACCGTGTTGATGAAAAGATCGACCGGCGCCTGGACCCGGCCCTTTCACCGCCCTACCTTGGTTGAACCTTCCCCGCATCCGACGGTCGAACCCCAGCAACCGAATCGCAGCCATGGCCATTCAACCCTACACCGGCCCCTTCGGCAGGCCGGAACTGCTGCACCTGCTCCGTCGCACGCTGTTCGGCGTTTCGCCGGCGGACATGGACCACTTCCAGGGCATGAGCCTGACGCAGGTGGTGGACGCGCTGCTGACCTTCGGCACCAGCGTGCCGCCGCCCATCAAGGCCTACACGGCGCCCGATGGCAACAACCAGCCGGACCCCTCGCTGATCGACCCGGACGTGCCCTTCGGCAGCACCTGGGTGAACACGGCCAGCGATCCGCAGGCGCCCATCGACCCGCGCGGCGCGCGCATCCAGAGCCTGGCCGCCTGGCAGATGGGCCTGTACCTGGGCCAGGAGCGCAACCTGCGCGAGAAGATGACCCTTTTCTGGAGCAACCACATGCCGGTGCAGGCCCAGCAGGTGTTCATGCCCGAGGCGCTGTACAGCATGAACCAACTGCTGCGCACCCAGTGCCTGGGCAACTTCCGCCAGCTGATGTACGACGTGACGCTGGAGCCGGCGATGCTGATCTACCTGAACGGCTACCTCAACATCGCCACCGCGCCCGATGAGAACTACGCCCGCGAGCTGATGGAGCTCTTCACCCTGGGGCAGGGCAGCGGGTACACCGAGAGCGACGTGCAGGCCGCCGCCCAGGTGCTCACCGGCTGGACCGTGCAGTTGCAGAGCGGCGGCCAGCCCATCGTGCCGCAGACCATCTTCCTGCCCTTCCTGCACGCCATCACCGACAAGCAGTTCAGCCCCTTCTTCAACAACACGGTGATCCAGGGCCAGACCGGCGCCAACGGCGGGGCCGCCGAGCTCAACGCCCTGCTGGACATGATCTTCAGCAAGGAGGAGGTGAGCCTCTTCATCTGCCGCGAGATCTACCGCTGGTTCGTGCACGGGGCCATCGACGCCACCGCGGAGGCCGACGTGATCGTGCCGCTCGCCGAGCTCTTCCGCAACAACGCGGGCGCCCCCGACCAGCTGCGCATCGTGATGCACGCCCTGCTCACCAGCGACCACTTCTTCACCGCCGACCTGCGCGGCTGCATGATCAAGAGCCCGGCCGATCTGGTGCTGGGCGCCCTGCGCATGTTCAACATGCCCATGCCCGACGCCACGCAGTTCGAGGCGCAGTACCGCGTGTGGATGGACGTGTACTACCTGGTGGCCTATTGCGGGCAGGAGATCGGCAATGTGCCCAACGTGGCCGGCTGGCCCGCCTACTACCAGTATCCGCAGTACGACGACATCTGGGTGGACACCGCCACCTTCCCGGCGCGCAACTACAGCCTCCAGGGCATCGTGTATGCGGGCTTCTCCACGCCCGCCAACCTCTACCAGCCCCAGAGCCAGAACCTGGAGTTCAAGGTGGACCTGGTGGCCTTCTGCGAGCAGTTGAGCAACCCCGGCGACCCCGACCAGCTGCTGGCCGACATGGCCGAGCTGTACTACGGCACGCCGGTGAGCCAGGCCGTGCGCGACCAGCTCAAGACCAGCATCCTGCTGCTGGGCCAGACCCAGGACTACTACTGGACCTTCGCCTACGCCACCTATGTGGCCGACCCGAACACGCAGGACATGACCGCCCAGCTGGTGCCCACCATCCTGTTGTGGCTCACCGTGGACATGCTGGGCGCCGCCGAACACCACATCCACTGAACCCGTGCGAACCATGCAACGAAGGACCTTCCTCCGCTCGATGTCCATGGCCACCGTGGGCGGCCTCACCGTGCGCGGCTTCTCCAACCCCATGCTGGCGCCCCTGCTCAACGGCGTGGGCGAGGACCGGGTGCTGGTGGTGGTGCAGCTCTATGGCGGCAACGACGGCCTCAACACCGTGATCCCCCTGGACCAGTATGCCCTGCTGAGCCAGTTCCGCAGCAACGTGCTGGTGCCCGAGGCCAGCGTGCTCGCCCTCACAGGCACCAACGGCGCCACCGGCCTGCACCCGCGCATGACCGGCATGCAGGACCTGTGGAACGACGGCAAGCTCGCCATCATCCAGAGCGTGGGCTACCCCGACCCCAACTTCAGCCACTTCCGCAGCACGGACATCTGGGAGACCGGCTCCGATGCGAACCAGCTGCTGGACAGCGGATGGGCCGGGCGTTTCCTGCACTTCGAGTACCCCAACTACCCGGTGGGCTTCCCCAACACCGACATGCCCGACCCGCTGGCCATCCGCGTGGGCGGGCCCATCGGCCCGGGCCTCCAGCACCTGGGCGTGAGCATGGGCGCCGCCATCTTCAACACCGACGACCCGCTCAACCTCACCAACAACATCTACAACGACCCGGTGACCGCCGACTGCAAGGGCGGCAAGCTGGACTTCGTGCGCACCGTGCAGCGCCAGACCGACCTCTACGGCGACGTGATCCACGACGCGGCGCAGGCCGGCTGCAACCAGAGCACGATGTACCCCACCGCCGGGCAGCCCGGTGCGCGCCTTGCGCAGGCCCTGAAGATCGTGGCTCAACTGATCTGCGGCGGCCTCAAGACCAAGATCTACTGGGTGAGCGACCAGGGCTTCGACACCCACGCCCAGCAGACCCTCACCAACGACACCACCGCCGGCACCCATGCCGACCTGCTGCAGGGGGTGAGCGACGCCATCCGCGCCTTCCAGGACGACCTGCAGCTGCTGGGCCTGGAGGACCGCGTGCTGGGGATGACCTTCAGCGAGTTCGGCCGCCGCGTGATGAGCAACGGGTCCACCGGCACCGACCATGGTGCCGCCGCCCCCATGTTCCTGTTCGGCACCCAGGTGATGCCGGGCCTGCTGGGCAGCAACCCCACCATCAGCCCCAACACCAACGTGACCACCAACCTGCCCATGCAGTACGATTTCCGCAGCGTGTACGCCAGCATCCTGCGCGACTGGTTCTGCATGGACCAGCTGGACGTGGACACCGTGCTGCTGAACACCTACCAGCCGCTGGCCGTGGTGGATCCCGACGGATGCCTGGGCATCGGCATCCACGAGGCCAACCAGGGCACGGGCACCAGCCTGCTCGAGGTGTGGCCCAATCCCTTCACCACCCGCACCAACGTGCGTTTCACCAGCGAGGGCGGACGCGTGGCCATCCACATCTTCGACGAGCAGGGCCGCGCCGTGCGGCTGGTGCGCAACCAGGACATGCCCGCCGGCACCCACACGGTGGACGTGGACCTGGAGGAGCTGCCCCCGGGCGTGTACCATTGCCGCCTGCAGAACGGCCGACGCCAGCAGGTGAAGGACCTGCTGAAGGTGCGCTGAGGGCCACGCGCCTTCACGGCCGTCCGATCCACCCGCCCATCCCGGTCCCAACCACCGGTGGTGAGGCATGCAGCGCGCACGCCCGCGGAAGCGTCCCTGGGGCATGCGCCGCTTCGGAACGCTCCTCCCCGCCCTGCTCCTCCTGGTCGCCGCCACCGATGCCCAGGATCACGTGACCAACGGCGACATGGAGCAATACAGCCTGTGCCCGGACTACGTGAGCCAGATCGACCGGTGCGTGGGTTGGAGCCGGCCCACGGAAGGCACCAGCGACTACTTCCATGCCTGCCTCGGCGTACCCTTCAGCATGAGCGTGCCCGACAACCAGATGGGCGGGCAGACGGCACACTCGGGCAACGGTTACACCGGGCTCTATGCCTTCAGCAGCTTCGACCCCAACACGCAACAGCCCGACGGCTACCGGGAGTACATCACCCACGCGCTGGACCCGCCGCTGGTGGTGGGCACCACGTATGCCGTGTCCTTCCATGTGAGCCTGGCCGATGTGTCCAAGTTCGCGGTGAACGACCTGGGCGCGCTGCTCAGCATGGCGCCGCCGGTGCGCACGGACGACCTGGCCATCGCCCGCGCGCCGCAGGTGAGCTCCGGCACCGCAGGCTGGCTCGCGGACAAGGCGGGCTGGACCCGCATTGCCGGCTGCTTCACGGCCGACAGCGCTTACACCACCCTCACGATCGGCAATTTCCACGGGGCGGGCACGGCCTTCCTGCAGGTGCCCACGGACTTCCCGCTGGTGAGCTGGAGCTACTACTACGTCGATGATGTGAGCGTCCGCCCGGTGCAGGCCCCCGATGCGGGACCGGACACCACGTCCTGCGGACCGGTGATGCTCCAGGTGATCGACCCACAACCCGGCCTTTCCTACGGGTGGAACACGGGCCAGGTCGGGACCGGTGTGCAGGTGGACAGCACGGGCACCTACATCGTCACCGCACAGCACCCGGACTGCCCGCTGTCCGACACGGTCGTGGTGACCATGGGCGCACGCCCCGCCCTCACCCTGCCGGTCGACACGCTGGTGGACCTGTGCGTGGTGCCCGGCGTGACGTTCGACATCGGCCCGCTGCCGCCGGGGGCGACCGTGCTCTGGAGCAACGGCATGGCCGGCCCGCAGTGCACCGCGACCGCCTCCGGCACCCTGTCCGTGCAGGTGGAAGCACCCGGCCTGTGCCCGGCATCGGCCCAGGTGCAGGTGGTGGACGCGTGCGTGCGGCCCCTGTTCGTGCCGAGCGCCGTGAGCCCGAACGCCGACGGCATCAACGACACCTGGAGGCCCGTCTGGCAGGCGGAGCGCATCACCCACTGGCACGTGCAGGTGTTCGACCGCTGGGGCCGCACGGTGTTCGCCACGCAGGAGCCTGCGGCGGCCTGGGACCCGACGGAGGTGCCCGTGGGATGTTACGCCTACCGGGTGGAAGCCGCCGAGGCGGGATCGCCGCAGCGGCGCCTGGCCCAGGGCCATGTCACCGTGCTGCGCTGAGGGCCGCGCGCTACCGCAGCAACACCCGCCGCGTGCGCCCGTCGTCCAGCCGCAGCAGATAGGTACCGCTCCCCAGCCGCGACACATCCAGCACGGCCGGTGCGTCCTGGAGGTGCCAGCGCGCCACCGCACGCCCCATCGCATCGGTCAGCACGGCGTTGCACGGTGCGTCGCCGAAGGCCACGAACAGGCGGTCGTGCGCGGGGGAAGGCCACACCCGCAGCACCGCCGGTGTCGTTCCGCGGAGGCCGGTGCTGCAATCGACCACCAGGGTGTCCGTCGCGGAGCCCGTGCAGCCGTTGCCGTCGGTGTAGGTGTAGGTCACCGTGTGCGTCCCCGGCCCCCAGGTGGCCACCTCGAAGACCGTGTAGGCGCTGTCGGCACCGTTGATGCTGTACGTGCCGCCCACCGGTGCGCCCGGACCGAGCGGCAACGGCACATCGCACGCCGTGAGCGTGTCCACACCCAGCTCGAAGGTGACGGCGGGCAGGGGCCACACCTCCACCATCACCGTGTCCGGGAAGGGGCATTCACCCTGGCCCCACGCGGCGGCCACCACCGGCCAGGTGCCGGGGCCCTGTGCGCCGGAGAGCCAGCCGGTGACGAACGGACCACCGTTGTACGTGCTCGAGTCGACGCCCAGGAGGAAGTAGGAAATGCCCATGGCCGGCACGGCAAGCTGAACAGGCTGCGGCGGGGCGTCCACGCAGAAGGGGGCGATCGGCCCGAGGGCCACCGGGGTGCAGGGCAGGATGTCCAGCGTAACGTTGGCCTCGCCCGGGCACGCATGGCCGGTGACGTCGGTGTAGGTGTACGACACATCGGTGAAGATGGGACGCACGGCACAGGTGGTGTTCACCCGTCCCAGCGCGTCGGCCGGTGCGCTCCACGTCCCCGCAGCGGGCGAACCAACGAGCTGTAGCTCGCCGTCCGGACATTGGGGATCCGGGTCCAGGATCTGGATGTTGGGCTCGTTGATCACCCGGATGCTGGTGGATGCGCTGGCGATGCAGCCTTGTGCATCGACCACGCCGTAGCCCAGGGGATGGACACCGGCACCCTGGCCGAACGCGGTGGGGTCGAAGAAGCTCCCCTGTTCGACATAGGACCCGCTCCACCATCCGTTCGGGGGGTTCCCTTCGGGCAACGGGTAGGCACCGCACCCGGTACAGAGCGTATCCAGCGCCGGCACGGTGGCCAGGGAGCCCCCGGCGTCGGGCAGCTCGTTCGCATACCAGGAGACCGTGTCGTGGTGGGTGATCACCACATCCTGGCGTTCATCGCCGTTCAGGTCGCCGATCACCATCCGGCCATCGCCCGCGCTGCGCAGGTTGGTCATGGTGGGTGCCGAAAAGCCGCCCAGGGTCGTGTGGTAGTGCGCCCAGTACACCGGCCCTACATAGACCCAGTGGCACCACAGGATGCTGGCGCCCGGCCCGCAGCCCAGCGGTGCCGCCCATCCGGCGCCCTCGTTCGGGGCGAAGTGGTCCACGTAGCGTTCCGGTGCGAAGGCGAGGTAGCCGCTGTCCACGGCAAGGTTCTCCACCCACCGGACGGTCCAGCCGGCATCCACCAGGTCGAGGTCGCCATCGCCATCGCAGTCGGTGAGCTTCTTGCCGTACGTATGGCCGGTGGCCAAAAAACCCGGGACCGCCAGGATGGACCACGCTCCGCCGCTGCCCGGGTTGAGCCCGAACAGCACCTGGTCCGGGGTGTGCACCGCGAAGTCGATGTCGCCGTCCAGATCGATATCCCCCACATCGAAGAGCTTCACCCACGCCCCGAAGGGCAGCGAGTCCATCGTGGTGAAGGTGCCTCCGTCGTTCGCGAACCAGTACACCGCCGAATCGTTGGAGAACAGGATCTCGTCCAGGGGACTGCCGGTCAGGTCCGCACAAAGCGCCCTGTGTCCGCCCTCGCCCGGCAGCACCGTGCCCGGCGCGAAGACGCCCGCACCATCGTTCGCGAACCAAAGCAGTTGGTCGAGGCTGCCGCGGTTAGCCACGAGGTCCAGGTCCAGGTCGCCGTCCAGGTCGCTGGCCTGCAGCCACGAGATCGCGGTGGTGGTGTCCAGGACCTGCAACGGTCCGAAGCTCCCCAGCCCGTCCAGGTTCTCCAGCATGCCGATGCCCTGGGCGAAGTCCTTCAGCACGATGTCGTTGTCCCCGTCCTGGTCCACGTCCAGGATCAGCGGGTCCCAGTACGAGGTGCCGGTGTGCAGGTCGTTCCGCGGGCCGAACTGGGCGGTGGCCGGCGCGCCGAAGAGGATCGTGAACGCGAGAAGGGCTGTCGGTCTGATCATCGGTATGGCGTTGTCGGTCGTGGGGCCAGGGATCCCCGGCAGCGGTCGCAGACCTCAGCCGCCCAGGTGCGCGTCGAAGCCCGGGCGGATGAAACGGTCCGCATCCGGGAACTCGGTGTTGAGCTCCTGGCGGATGCGCCGCAGGAGCTCCTGCATGGGCAGGGCGTCATCGGCTTCCTCGGGGAGCAGTTCCACCACGGTGTTCCAGCCGGTGAGCGAGCGATCCACGGCATCCACGCACACCTTGGCCGTTCCGTTCCAGTCGTTCTGCACCGGGTCATCGTCCTGCTCCCCATCCGATCGGCCCATCAGGGCGCGATGCAGCTTGGCGGGGATGAGGGTGTGGAACCACAGCACCTCCTGCAGGGCCTCGCCCAGCACGAGCATGTCGGGCGTGCGCAGCTCGGCGGGTATGTCCATGTCCGTGCGGGCATGCAGCTGCACACCCCGGGCCTTCAGGGCCTCTTCGCGCTTCTCGATCCACGCGTCCACCAGGTCGAGGTAGGTCTCGCCCATGCGGCAGAGGGGGTGCGCATGCACCCGGCGTTCGAGGGCCTTGCGGCGCTGTTCCCACGCGTCCCTGCGGGCCTGTGCGCGCGCCTGATCCTCGGGCGAGGGCGGGTTGGGGACCAGTCGCTGTTCGGTTTCCAGGGCGTCCAGTTCCTCCTGGGTGATGCCCATGAGCTTGAGCAGGTGTTGGTGCAGGTCCTCGGGTGTGTCCGGGAAGGTGCCGCCCTCGGCCTCGCCCACGTCGTCCACGTCCACGGCGCCCACGCGGCATTGCCGCACGAAACGGCAGCGTTCGCAGCGCCGGTCGCAGTAGTTGTGGATGAAGGGGATGAAGCCCATGGCATCCGGGCTGTGCATGGATCGCGACATGGCGGGAAGGTACGGATCCGCGGCCCGATGTTGGCGGCTCAGCTTTCCCTACGCACCCAGGCCTGCACCATGCGCAACTGGCCGTAGCTGAAGCGCCCGTCGAAGTGGCCGGCGGCTTCGTTGAGCCCCTGGCCGGGGTTCTCGCGCATCCAGTCGGCGATGAGGTCGCGTTCGGCCTCGGGCATCAGGCCCTCGATCCCCACCACGCCTTCGCCGATGCCGCGGGCCAGGTGCCCCTCGATGGTGGTCCGCGCCATCTGGCGCTTCCGGGCGATCTGCTCCACGGACAGCCCCTCCTGCAACAAGGCGTAGGTGGTGGCGTATGTGGCTCCCTTGGGCGGCCGTGCGGCGGCGCCGTCGGCCTGGGCCTCGCCATCGGCCCGTTGCTGCTTGCGACGCTTGCCGGTGCGGCCCTTCGGGCGGTTCTCCTCGGCCCATGCACGCGCCTCGCCCACCAGGGCCGCGCGCCTGGCGGCCAGCCCCTGCTCGGTGTCCTTGGGTCGCACCACCTCCCCGCCGGCCAGGATGCAGCCGGTGATGTGGCCCACGGTGGCGATGGTGGCGATGCGCTTGACCAGCATGCCGTCGATCTCCTTCAGCGCGGCGGTGTACTCCTTGGTGCGGGCCAGCAGTTCGGCCTGCGCGATGTGCAACACCAGGGCCTTCATGCGTTCCTGCAGCAGGTCGCCGTAGTAGGCCGCGCCCCTGGCGATGCGTTCCTGCAGCTCCTGCCGCCGTCCTTCCTGCAGCAGCCGCAACAGCTGGTCGCGGAACTTCCGCGTGTTGCCCTCCTCGCGCTGCAGGGTGTCGCGCAGCACGTCCAGCGCGGTGCGCATCTCCTCGCTCTCGAACTGGGCGGTGCCCGGATGGTCCTTCAGGGTCCACTCCACCTTGCGCTGCACGTCGCCCAGGTCGAAGGCCGTGAGGAGCAGCTGCTGCACATAGCTGCGTTGATGGGTCCGCAACTGGTCGGGCAGCGGCTCCTGTTGTTCGCCCCGGCGCGTGAAGGCCACCACCTCGGGGTCGGTGCTCACCACCGCGGGGTCGATCGGGGTGCGGAGGATGAGCCCGTCGAGCGAGCGCAGGCGGGAGAGCGCCACGTACACCTGCCCCGGCGCGAAGGCCTGGCCCACATCGATGATGGCCCTGCCGAAGGTGAGGCCCTGGCTCTTGTGGACGGTGATGGCCCACGCCAGCCGGATGGGGTATTGCGCGAAGGTGCCGATGAGCTCCTCCTCCTGTTCGCGGGTGGCGGCGTTCAGCACGTAACGCTTGTTCTCCCAGGTCTCGCGCTTGAGCCGGAAGGTGGTGTCCGAGGGCCGGTCGCCCACGCCTTCGTACATGCGCACGGTGATGCCCCCGGCGTCGAGCTCCTCCACGCGGGCCAGCTTGCCGTTGAAGTACATGCGGTCCGGGTCGTTCTTCACGAACATCACCTGGGCGCCCACCTTCAGCTCGATGCGTTCGAGCACCGGGTACATGCTCTGCGGGAAGTCGCCTTCGATGTCGGCCTCGAAGGCGTGCAGTGCGCCGGGCAGTTTCTCCAGCTCGCGCTGGTTGATGGCGTCGGCCTTGTGGTTGTGGGTGGTGAGGGTGATCACGCCGTCGCTCTCCCCGGCGTCGATGGCGGGGCGGTGCCTGGCGTTCAGTTCCGCCACATCCTCCGCCTGCACCGTGTTGTTGCGCAGGTTGTTCAGGATGCGGATGAAGCGGTCGTCGTGCTGGCGGAAGATGCGGTCCAGCTCGATGTGGGCGTAGCCGCTCTGCCGCAGCACCCGGCTCTCGAAGAAGTGCATGCTGGCGTAGTAGCGTTGCAGCACGCGCCACTCGTCGTCCTTCACCACGGGCGGCAGCTGGTAGAGGTCGCCGATCAGCAGCACCTGGGCGCCGCCGAAGGGCAGGTCGCGGCGCTGCCGCACGGCGCGCATGCGGTGATCGATGGCATCGAGCACGTCGGCGCGCAGCATGCTCACCTCGTCGATGATCAGCAGGTCCACCTCGCGCAGCACGTTGCGGCGGGCGGCGTTGAGCGGATGGCGCCGCGTGAGGGTGTCCTGGTCGTGGAAGGCGCCCTCGGGGATGTCCAGCGGGCGGTTCTTCTCGGGCAGGAAGGCGCCGAAGGGCAGCAGGAACTGGCTGTGGATGGTGACGCCCTTCGCGTTGAGGGCCGCGATGCCCGTGGGGGCCAGGACCACGAAACGCTTGTGCGTGGCGGCGGCCAGGCGGTGCAGGAAGGTGGTCTTGCCCGTGCCGGCCTTGCCCGTGAGGAAGACGTGGCGGTCGGTGCTGTTGATGAAGCTCGCCGCCAGTGCGGCCATCTCGGTCTCCACATGCACATCCCCGTGCCCTGCCAGGCCCGGGTCCCGTGCATCAACGTCGGAACTGCGTGCTTCGGTCGGAAAGGTCATCCATGCGGGTCGTTCTGTCCGGCGCCGGTCGTCACTGACGGATACGCCGTCATCCGGCTGTCCGCAAAATACGGCGCGGCAGGTGATCGCCGTCACCCCGCATCGTGCCCTTGCACGTGACCTTCGCAGCCATGGCCTGGCACACCCTCTCCGCCCTCGAACAACTGGACGCCGTGGACGCCGATCCCGAAGGACGGACGTTCCTGCTATTCAAGCACAGCACTCGTTGCTCGATCAGCAAGGCTGCGCTGGGCCGTCTGCAGCGTTCGTGGCAGGATGGGGATGGCGAGGTGTTCCTGCTGGACCTGCTGCGCCATCGCGACGTGTCCAACGCCATCGCCGACCGTTACGGTGTGCGGCACGCCTCGCCGCAGGTGCTGGTGGTGCGCGGTGGCCGCTGTCTCTGGTCGGCCTCGCACCTGGCCATCACCTACCCGAGTTGCCTGGAGGCGCTGCGGCAATGAAGGGCCCGCGTGCCGCCCGGTCGCACCCTGTCTCTCGCCAGGCAGCGCCAAGGCCCCCCGGTGCGTCCTTGTTACGGCCCCACCTGATGGGCCGCCCCACCATGCGCCTGCCCGTTCTCCTCGCCATGGCCTACCTGGCCGCCCTGCCGCTGCACGCCCAGCTGCTCGCCGGCGAAGTGCCCCCCGGGGCCATCGCCATCGAGATCGACGAATTGATCGCGCTCCCCAACGCCTACACCGAGGACAGCGTGCTGCTGGAGACGGACTGCGACGATTCCTTCGACCTCTCCATCGCGCTCGTGCACGGCATGCCCGCGCTCGACCTCCCGAACCTTGTGATGCTGCGCACGCTGGACGACGACCTGGAGCTGTGCCGGGACGCCGAACGGCCGCACTACTACGCCTTCGGCGAACCGCTCGCCTGCACCGGTACGTTCAGCTGGCAGAGCGCCAACGTCAACACCCTGGGCGACCACGGAGGCTTCGGGATGATCGGGCCGGAGGTGGTGGACAGCCAGTACATCGCCATCCGCCAGGGTGCGCTCACCGGCTGGATCCTGCTCTCCTTCGACCTGATGGCCACCGTGCCCACGCTGCACGTGCACCGGGCGCTCTCGCTCTGCATGTCCACGGCCGTGGACGGGCCCGGCGCGGACCGCCCCGTTGCGATCGTGCCCACGGTGACCCACGGCGGTCCGGTGCGGATCGGGGTGGAGGGGGCGCACCGGATGGCGGTGTGCGATGCGGCCGGAAGGACCGTCGCACGCTACGGCCCGGGGGTGCGGGAGATCCCGGCACCCGCAGTGGCCGGGGTGTACGTGGTGCGCATCGAGCACGCCGATGGCACCTGGTCGTTCGGCCGGTTCGTGCGCCAATGAACCGCCGGGCCGGCTGGTCCGGGGCCTTCCGCATCTTTACGGCATGAGTCTGCTGGCGTCGCTCCGCCTGCTGCTGAAAGGCCCCACGCCGAAGGAGATGGCCGCGCAACTGCGCCGGCCGCACGGCTTCATGGCCCGCAAGGTGGGCGAGCGCATGAACGCCGCGAACCGCTTCCTCTACACCAACACCTGGCCGGCCCTGGAACTGCGCGACGGGATGCGCGTGCTGGAGATCGGCTTCGGCAACGGACAGTTCCTCGGCGAGCTTGCCCGGCAGGCGAACAACCTCGAGCTGCACGGCCTGGACCTCAGTGCGGCGATGGTGCAGGAAGCCTCGACGCACCACGCGAGCCTCATCGGCACGGGGGCACTGTCCCTGGTGAACGGGGCCAGCGATCGGATGCCCTATGCCGAGGCCTTCTTCGACCGCATCTTCTGCATCAACGTGGTGTACTTCTGGGACGACCCTTCCGCGCACCTGCGCGAGCTGCACCGCGTGCTGAAGCCCGACGGCACCTTCACCGCCGTGCTGCGGGCCCGGTCGTCCATGGAACGGCTGCCCTTCGCGTCCTTCGGCTTCACCATGTACGAGCAGGCCGACTGGGAGCGGGTGCTGCGTGCGAACGGCTTCCGTCCCCTGCGCACCGTGGTGCTGAAGGAGCCCGAGGCCGAGTACGAAGGCCGGAAGTACAGCCCCCGGAGCCTAGTGATGGTGGCCGCGCGGCGCTGAGCCACGGGCCGCGCGGGCCTTCGATCAAGGACGGATGAACATCAGCCGGGACCGGCCACCCGCCCCCAGCACCTGGTAGGTGCCCGGTGGCGCCGTGCCATACCACGCATCAAGGTCCGCCGGGCTTCCCACCGCATGCACGCGCCCAGCGGCATCCAACGCGGTCCACGGGGCGAGGAGCGGAGCGAGGAAGGCCTCGATGCTCCCACGGGTGACCACGGCCGTGCGCGGGGAAGCGGATGGCTTGGGACCGGGCAGCGCGGTGGGCGTGGCGAGGTTGAAGGTGGAGAGCAGCAGCGTGGTGCTTTCGTTCAGGATGCTCACCGTGTCGAAGGTCGCGGCGGTCAGCAGATGGAGTTCATCGCCCCACAACAGGGCGTTCTCGAACAGGTCGTGCGTGCCGATGGTGTCGTTCACCCATGCGGTATCGACCAGGGCACCCGTGGCCGGATCGAGCAGGCGGATGTGCAGGTCCTGGCCCTGGCCGATGTGCCGGTCGTCGGTGACGATGCTCACTGCGTGGGCGCTGTTCGCCAGCACGGCCACTTCCATGTAGTTCGCCTGCGCGTTCACGCTGTCCGTCCACAGCCGTCCCGCCCCGGGGGCATAGGCGATCGACGTTCCGCCGTGCAAGCCCACGTGGATGCGCTGCGCCTCGGGCACCACGGCCAGTGAGGCGAGTTCCAGCACCAGGCCGAGGCTGTCGGTGAAGGACCACAGCACGCTGCCGTCGTCGGCATCGGTCATGCGCAGCTGCACGAGCCCCTGCCAGGTGGTGTGCACCGAGAGCAGGGTGTCGGCGTTCCAATGCACGGTGCGGGCCGGTGCGCTCACCACGAAGCCGGTGGTGTCCGCCAGCCAGGTGGACCAGGTGGGCGCGCCCGCCGCATCGAAGCGCATCAGCCGCGGCACATCGCTGAAGGCACCGGGCAGATCGACCATGGCCGTGATGATCACGGACCCATCGGCGGCGAGACAGGTCTCGAACCCTGGCCATGGATGTGCCGGTGTGTACGACCAACCACCCGCGCTTCCGATGTGATCCACGCGCAGGTCGTGGAGCACCCCACTGCCGTAGGCCAGCACGTGCGCCGTGTCCTCTGCCGCGTTCACCAAGGGGCCCCGCAACCGCTGCACATTCATCAGGCCAGCGTCCACGGTCCAGTGGAGCACGCCATCCAGCCCGATCAGCGAGCTGCGTGCACTGATCCCGTTCCCGGAGGCCGTGCGTTCACCGCTGACGATCGTGTTCCCGAAGAAGCTACGGCCACCCAGGTGGTACACGGTGTCCGCGGTGCCCATCGTCCACAGCACCTGGCCGTCATCGGCTGCGAAGAGGGTGGTCTGCGCGAAGTTCTCCCAGCTGTGACCCACCATCAGGCTATCGCCCCGGCGGTCGAGCCCGAGGCCCACGTCACCGAAACCAGTAAGCTCGTTGGGAGCATCAAAGCGGTGTTGCCATTGCAGTTGCACCTGGGCATGTGCGGCCAGCACACCAAGACAAGTCACGACGGAGAGGAAGCGCATCGTCCAAAAGTAACAGCCGCACACATCGGCCATTACTCAGTCGGTGAGAAAGGATCGCTTTCTGCACGGGCGGATCCGGGTGGCGAAGAAGGAAAGTAGTGAAAAAGTGAAAAAGTGAAGAAGTGAGCATGGTCGTGGCTTACTCGCTTCTTCACTTCCTCACTACCGAGCGGAACAGACCGCTTCTTTGTTGCCGCCTCCGTAAGGCACTTTCCACGGTGGCCGGCATCCCACCCTTCCCCCCCGGATACCCTCATGCGTTCGAGACCCCACCCTCGCGCCCTCCCCTCAGAACAACGCCCCCTGGGTCGGCCCCGGTGCGTCCAGCACGGCCTCCATCGCCTCCTCGGGCAGCGGCTCGCACAACCGCATCACCTCCGCGGGGGGCAGATCGGGCGAGAGCCAGGCGTCCCATTGGACCTCGGGGATGATCACCGGCATGCGCTGCTTGGTGTTGTGGATGTGCGCCATCAGCGGGTTGGCGCGCGTGGTGAGGATGGTGTAGGTGTCCACGCCTGCGTTCTCCTCCCACAGGCCGCCGAGGCAGAATACATCGCCTCCTTTCATTCCGATGCGGTACGGGATCTTCTTCTTCCCCTCGTGCCGCCATTCGTAGAAGCTCGTCACCGGCACCAGGCACCGCTGCCCGTTCTCGAAAGCGTGTTTGAAGGTGCGCTTGGTCCCCACCTCCTCACTGATCGCGTTGAAGGTGGGCGCCTTCCGCAGGAAGTCCTTCGCCTCCTCCTCGGTGCGGATGAACTTCGGCAGCAGGCCCCAGCGTTGCACGCTGATCCGCTGCATCGCCTTGCTCGAGACCACCGGCCACAACGGTCGCGCAAAGGCGCTGGTCCGCGCCAGGGGCAGCAGGAGCTCGACGTCGTGGCCGGACCCGGCCGGAGGCCGCAGCGCGTCGATCAGCCTGCGGTTCAGCCGCTTCTCCAGTACCGCCAGTTCGCGGTCCAGGGTGGTGGAGTAGCACATGGGGCAAAGGAACGGCGGAGCCCGGCACCGCCCCTGGCGCGGGCCGGGCATCCACAGCGTAAGGTGGTGGTTCGGCCGGCCGCAGGGTTACGATAGTTTTGCGCGCCATGCCCAGGAAAAGTCCGGAGCCCGTACGGGTGGTCGAGCTGTTCGCCGGCGTGGGCGGATTCCGGGTGGGCCTGGAGCGTGCCTCCAAGGTCTATCGCGTGGTGTGGAGCAACCAGTGGGAGCCCGCCACGCGCAAGCAGGACGCCTCGGACATCTACGTCGCGCGGTTCGGTGCGAAGGGCCACTGCAATGCCGACATCGCCACGGTGGACGCCGCCGCTATTCCCGACCATGACCTGCTGGTGGGCGGTTTTCCATGCCAGGACTATTCGGTGGCCCGCAGCCTGAACGGGGCCGCCGGCCTGCAGGGCCGCAAGGGCGTGCTCTGGTGGGACATCCATCGCATCCTCCGCGACAAGCGCCACAAGCCGGACCATCTGCTGCTGGAGAACGTGGACCGCCTGCTGAAGTCGCCCGCCGGGCAACGCGGCCGCGATTTCGCCGTGATGCTGGCCTCGCTGGCCGACCTGGGTTACGCCGTGGAATGGCGGGTGATCAACGCGGCCGACCACGGCATGCCCCAACGCCGCCGCCGCGTGTTCTTCCTGGGCCACCACCGCAGCACCCCGATCGGCCGCCGGCTCCTTGCCGGCCGCGGGTTGGAGGACTGGGTGCTGCACGACGGCATCCTGGCCGAGGCCTTTCCGGTCCAGGCCGCCGAGCGCGCCTTCCGCAGCTTCGCGTTGCAGGGCGACCTGGCCGAGCTCACCGAAAGCTTCAACGCCGGACCCTCGACCGCACGCAGCCCCTTCGCCGATGCCGGCGTCATGGCAGGCCGCCGGGTGTGGACCATCCGGACGGCGCCCGACCACCGCGGACCGCGCACTACGCTGGGCGATGTACTGCTGCCGGACGACCAGGTGCCGCGTTCGTTCTATCTGGCGCCGCGCGACCTTCCCCGCTGGGAGTTCGCCAAGGGGGCCAAGAAGGTGGAGCGCACCAGCCGGAGCACGGGTCACACCTACCGCTATGCCGAAGGCGGCATGGCCTTCCCCGACGCGCTGGACAAGCCCTCGCGCACCATCATCACCGCCGAGGGCGGTGCCTCCGCCTCGCGCTTCAAGCACGTGGTGCGCACGGGGACCGGCGAACTGCGGCGGCTGACCCCCGTGGAGCTCGAACGGCTGAACATGTTCCCCGACGGCCACACGGCCGGGGTCCCGGACACACGCCGCGCGTTCCTGATGGGCAATGCCCTGGTGGTGGGCATCATCGAGCGCGCCGCGGCCGTGCTCGCCGCACGTCGCTCCAAAGCCCGCCGCCGTTGATCCCGGAAGCGGCATACCCTGATCGGGGTATGTCGATCGGCGTCGCCGGGCCGGACCTTAGCGCCCGCATGTCCAGCGCCTCCCCCATTCCCCTGGCCGAGCTCCCCGACGGGCAATGGGCCACGGTGGCCGACATCCCCGTGCCCCAAGATCGTGCGGACCACGACCTGGTGCTGCGCCTCATGGAACTGGGTTTCGTGCCTGGCGAGCGCGTGCGCATCGTGGCCGAGGGCCTGGGCCGCCGCGATCCGTTGGCCGTGCGCGTGGGCCGCAGCACCTTCGCCCTGCGCCACCACGAAGCCGCGCTCATCCTGGTGAACGTCCACCCCTGAGATGACCGCCGCCGCACCTCCCGTCCGCATCGCCCTGCTGGGCAACCCCAACTGCGGCAAGACGGCCCTGTTCAACCTGCTCACGGGCAGCCACCAGAAGGTGGCCAACTACCCCGGCGTCACCGTGGAGCGCAAGGAAGGCTGGCTGCGCACGCCCGCAGGCCGCCGCGTGCAGGTGCTGGACCTGCCCGGCGCGTACAGCCTCAACGCCGTTTCGGCGGACGAGGCGGTGACGCGCGACGTGGTCACCGGCCACCGCGACACGCTCCCCGACCTGCTGGTGTGCGTGGCCGACGCCACCAACCTGCGCATGCACCTGCGCCTGGTGCTGGAGGCCCGTGCGCTGGGGCTGCCCCTGGTGGTGGCCCTCAACAAGAGCGACCGCGCCGAACAGCTCGGCATCGTCGTGGACGCCGACCGGCTCGCCCGGGAGCTCGGTGTGCCCGTGGTGCGCACGGTGGGTGTGCAGGCCCACGGCGCCCAGGCGCTGCTCGAACAGCTGGACCGACCCGTGCCGCCGCGCACCGCCCCGACCTGGAAAGCACCGGATGTGGCCGAGGTGCTGGCCACCCAGCAACGCTCTCACCGCATCGTGGAAGCGGTGGTGCAGGAACCCGCGGTGGACGCCGACCCCAGCGACCGCATCGACCGCGTGATCATGCACCCGTTGTGGGGCCTGCTGATCCTGGCCCTGGTGCTGTTCACCACCTTCATCGCGGTGTTCTCCCTGGGCGACCTGCTCGCCGGTTTCGTCGATGAGGGCTTCGCCTGGCTCGGCGAGGCCGTGGGGCGCACCATGGCCGACGGCCCCCTGCGCGGCCTGCTGGTGGAGGGCATCATCGGCGGGGTGGGCGGCGTGCTCGTCTTCCTGCCGCAGATCCTGATCCTCTTCCTGTTCATCCTGGCCTTGGAGAGCAGCGGCTACCTGCCGCGCGCCGCCTTTCTGCTGGACAAACCCATGAGCGGCGCCGGCCTGTCGGGGCGATCCTTCATCCCGCTGCTCTCGAGCTTCGCCTGCGCCATCCCCGGCATCATGGCCACGCGCACCATCACCGACCAGCGCGACCGCCTCACCACCATCCTCATCGCGCCGCTGATGGCCTGCTCGGCACGCATACCCGTGTACACCCTGCTGATCGCCGCGCTCTTCCCAGGCGAGCCCCTCACCGCCGCCCTGATGATGTCCGGCCTCTACGCCCTGGGTGTGGTGAGCGCCATGGCCGTGGCCTGGGTGATCAAACGCCGGCACCGCCACGACCACGTCCCGCTGCTGATGGAACTGCCCAGCTATCAGTGGCCCGACCTGCGCAGCCTGGCGATCGGCCTGTGGGAGCGCGCCGTGATCTTCCTGCGCCGCGTGGGCACCATCATCCTGGCGCTCACCATCGTGATGTGGGCCCTCTACTCCACTCCCTCCCCGTGGGCCGACCGCACGGCCACACCCCTCGAACGCAGCCTGGCGGGCGAACTGGGGCGCGGCCTGCAGCACGTCTTCGCCCCCATCGGCTTCAACGAGCACATCGCCATCGCCCTGGTGCCGGGCATGGCCGCGCGCGAGGTGGTGGTGAGCGCCTTGGGCACGGCGTACGCCATGGAAGGCGACGAGGACGAGGTGAGCGGACGGCTCACGGAACGCATCGCCCGGGAATGGTCGCTCGCCACCCGGCTCTCCCTGCTCCTGTGGATGGTGTTCGCCCCGCAGTGCATCAGCACCTTCGTGGTGGTGAAACGCGAAACGGGATCGTGGCGGCAGATGTGGATCATGGGCGGATACCTCTTCGCGCTGGCGTACCTTGCAAGCCTCGTCACCTACCAGCTCACCACGCTCCTCACCGCGCCCTGATGCAGACCGTGCTCACCGTGCTGATCGTGCTGGCCGCCGTGGCTTACCTCGCCTGGCTGTGGATGCCCGCGCGGTGGCGTGCGCTGTTCCTGCGCGAACGCGCCCTGCTGTCCGATGCCGGCACGACCACGGGCTGCGGGCCCTGCAGCACCTGTGGCGGCTGTGCCAAGGGCCGCTGAGGCCCGTGTGATCCAGGCGTAAAGCCGGCAAGCACTATTACGTACGGGTGGTCCGGAGCATTCCGTTCCGGTGTTGCGCACCGATGTGCGCGACCTCCTGACCGCCGTCACATGCGCCCGGCCCCGTTCCATCCGGTCCGGCGGAGGTCACCGCTCATCACACCCTCATCCAGCGGCCACGATCCACGACCTCCGTGCGATCGATCCGTTGACCTTTGGTTCTACCCATGGACCGCGCCATCGACCCCCGGCCGACACGTCGAAAACGCCTCCTCGCCATCGCCATTGGCGGTGGTGCAGCACTCTTGGCGGGAGGGGTTTGGGCAGGGTCGCTTTCCACCAAACGGACCCGTGTGGAAGGGGCCAAGATCACCATTTCCACGGTCGGGAAGGGGCAGTTCAAGGAGTTCATCCCCGTGACCGGCACCGTTCAGCCCATCCAGACCGTCTTCCTGGATGCGCTTCAGGGCGGCACCGTGAAAAGGCGCTTCGTGGAAGATGGCCACATGGTGCAGGCCGGCCAGCCTATCATCGAGCTGGATGACCCTGTTCTGCGCATGGACGCCATCAACCGCGAAGCGCAGTTGCTGGACCAGCAGAACAACCTGCGCAACACGCGCCTGGCCATGGACCAGCAGACCACGCGCCTGCAAGACGAACTGCTCAACCTGGACAAGGACCTGAAGCGGCTGGAACGTGATGGCCGGATCGATGAACGATTGGTGCGGGACTCCTTGTTGGCCCGGAACAGCTTCCTCAACAACGCGGAGAACCTGGCGTACATGCGGGAGAAACGCAAGTTGTTGGCCTCGAACCTTCGGCGTGATTCGCTCTTCCGCCTCAGCCAACTCGGCTCCATCACCAACAACCTTTCCTTGATCGATCAGAACCTCACCTTCCTGCGGGAAAACTTGCAGGACCTGGTGATCAAGGCGCCCATCGACGGTCAGCTGAGCGGGTTGAACGCCGAGCTGGGCCAGACCAAGCAACGCGGGGAGCGTATCGCGCAGATCGATGTGCTGGACGGTTTCAAGGTACGCGCCCGCATTCCGGAGCACTATGTGAACCGGATCTCCATCGGCCTGCGGGGCGGTTTCACCCATGGCGGCCGCGAAGTGGCGATCGAGGTGTTCAAGATCTATCCGGAGGTGAGCAATGGCGAGTTCGACGTGGACCTCCGCTTCGTGGCCGAAGCGCCGGAGGTGCGCCGAGGCCAGACGTTCCAGGTGCGCCTGCAGCTCGGTGAGCCCCAAGAAGCGGTGATGCTGGCACGCGGTCCGTTCTTCCAGGATACGGGCGGCCTGTGGGTGTACGTGGTGGATGCGGGCGGGACCGCCACCCGGCGCAATGTGAAGCTGGGCCGCCAGAACCCGGACATGTATGAGGTGTTGGAAGGGCTGGAACCCGGGGAGCGCGTGGTCACCAGCCGCTATGGTGCCTTCAACGACGCCGATGAACTCGTGATCGAATAACCCCTTCCCGCCCGCACCCGCCACGGGTCATGCACTGCGTGTTGCGGGTTCGGCCAACAAGCGACGCACAACACACAATCCCCCTCCGACATGAGCCTCCTGAGAACCCTGCAACTCTCCAAGGTCTACCGCACCGATACGGTGGAGACCACCGCCCTCAACGCGGTGGACATCGAAGTGGCATCCGGTGAATTCGTGGCCATCATGGGGCCCAGCGGTTGCGGGAAATCCACCCTGCTGAACATCCTGGGCCTGCTTGATGCGCCGACCAGCGGCCAATACCTGGTGAACGGCGAGGATCTGAGCAACTACAATGAGCGTAAGCGCGCGGAGCTGCGCAAGAACACCATCGGCTTCGTGTTCCAGAGCTTCAACCTGATCGATGAATTGACCGTCGCCGAGAACATCGAGCTCCCTCTGATCTACACGTCCATGGGCAAAGGCGAACGCATGCAACGTGTGCAAGAGGCGATGGAACGCATGGGCATCGGCCATCGCGCCAAGCACTTCCCCCAACAACTCAGCGGCGGCCAGCAGCAGCGTGTTGCCATTGCTCGTGCGGTGGTGAACACACCGCGCCTCGTCCTGGCCGACGAGCCCACCGGCAACCTGGACAGCACCATGGGCGAGGAGGTGATGAGCCTGCTTTCCGAGCTCAACAAGGCCGGGACCACGATCATCATCGTGACCCACAGCCTGCGCGACGCCGGCTACGCACGTCGCACCATCAACCTGCTCGATGGCAAGGTGATCGACGCAGCGGTGGCCGAAGGGGAACGCCTGTAAATGAGGGCCCCATGTGGAAGAACTACCTCCTCATCGCGTGGCGCAGCCTGAAGCGCGACAAGCTCTTCGCGGCGCTGAACATCCTGGGCCTGGCCATCGGCATCACGGCCTGCATGCTCATCTACATCTACGTGCAGGACGAGCTGAGCTTCGATGCCCACCATGCGAAGGCCGACCGCATTTACCGCATCCAGGCCCACTACCAATTCGGCGACACCAGGGACGACTTCGGCATCACGCCCTTCCCGATCATGGAGGCTCTGCTGAAGGAGTATCCGGACATCGAGGCCGGTGCCTCGCTCTTCCAGCTCGGGCAGACCACACTGGAATACAACGGGCAAAAGTACCTGGCCCAGTACGGCTACAACGCCGACACCAGCACCTTCCGCACCTTCGATTTCACCTTCACGCACGGTGGCCCCGAGGCGCTCGACGAGCCGGACAACATCGTGATCATGCAGGACATGGCCACGCGCATGTTCGGCGCGGAGGACCCCATCGGCAAGCTCGTCATCCGCAATGGTCGCACGCTGAAGGTGGCCGGTGTGATCGACGGCAAGGCGGAGAACACGCACATCCCGATGGGTGTCTTCATGAGCCGCCTGGGCATGCCGCCACAGGCCAAGGCCCAGCTCGACCAGTCGTGGGGCAACAACAGCTGCTTCAACTACCTGGTGCTCGCGCCGGGTGTGGATGAGCACGCCTTCCAAGGCAAGATGGACGCCTTCGTCACGAAGTACATCATCCCACAATGGGGCGGCGACCAGTTCCAAGGAAGCATCCGCTTCAACCTGGAACCGCTGCGCGCGGTGCACTTCAACAACGACCTGATCTACGACACGCCGAAGAAGGGCAACAAGGCCTACGTGACGCTCTTCGCCCTGGTGGCCGTGCTGGTGCTCGCCATCGCCTGCATCAACTACATCAACATGAGCACGGCCGATGCCACGCGCCGCGCGAAGGAGGTGGCCCTGCGCAAGGTGAGCGGGGCGCAGCGCAGGCAGCTCGTGGCGCAGTTCATCGGCGGCAGCGTGATGATCGCGGTGATCGGCATCGGCGTGGCGCTGGCCCTGCTGTGGCTCGCGTTGCCTGCGTTCAACAGCATCACGGAGAAGGAGATCGGCATGGGCTACCTGATGCGCGGGAGTTTCGTGGTCGTCGTCCTGCTCATCGTACTCGCCATCGGCGTGGTGGCGGGCAGTTATCCCGCCTTCTTCCTTTCCCGCTTCTCACCGCAACTGTTGCTGAAGGAAGGCATTGCCAGCGGTGCCGGGAAGCAGCGTGTACGCAAGGTGCTCATGGGCGCGCAGTTCGCCATCGCCCTCTTCATGGTGGTGGGCACGCTCGCGGTGTTCGCACAACTGCACTGGCTGCGCACCACGGACATGGGCTTCCGCAAGGAGAACCTGCTGAGCATCACCATGCCCTTGCCGCCCGGGCCGGATACGCTGGCGTGGGACAAGCTGCGGCCCGTGAAGGATGAGCTGATGCGGCAGAGCTTCGTCACCGGTGCGGCCTTCACGCAGAACCTGCCCGGCCAGGGCAGCGGCCGCTGGGTGCTGAAGGTGAACACGCCGGAGGGGCGCATCGACAAGCCCATGCCCACCATGAGCACCGATGCCGACTTCCCCGCATTGCTCGGCGTGGAACTGGCGGCAGGACGCTACTTCGACCCCGCCATCCCCAGCGACCGCGTGAACGCCGTGGTGGTGAACGAGAGCGCGGTGAAGGCCTTCGGTTGGAAGGATCCGTTGAGCGAGAAGATCTTCATCCCTGGCGATGCGCAGGCCAGTCCGCCGCAGCCCGACCAGGAGCTCACGGTGATCGGTGTGCTGAAGGACTTCCACTACACCAGCTTGCACACGCCCATTGAGCCGCTGGTGATGTTCCAGAGCGACCAGCGTTATGGTGCGCAGAACCTGGTATTGCGGCTGGAACCCGGTGATGTCGCCACCCAGTTGGCCACGTTGCAGGCCGAGTGGAAGAAGCTGTTCCCCAACGCGGAGTGGGACGCCACCTTCCTCACGGACAGTATCGCGCAACTGTACCAGGCCGAGGACAAGCTCTACCGCGTATTCACCGCCTTCGCCGTGCTCACCATCGTGCTCACGGTGATGGGTCTCTACGGGCTGGCGTTCTTCACCACCAGACAGCGCACCCGCGAGATCGGCATCCGCCGCGTGATGGGTGCGCCACTGTTCGACATCGTGCGGCGGCTGAACAAGGAATTCGTGGTGCTGCTGGGCCTGGCGCTGCTGCTGGCCTTCCCGCTGGCCTACTACGCCATCGGCCGTTGGCTGGAGACCTTCGCCTACCACACCAGCATCTCACCCCTGCTCTACGCCGCGGCCCTGCTGATCACCCTGCTCGTTACCGTTTTCACGGTATCGGTGCAGGCGTACCGAGCGGCGATGGCGGATCCGGTGAAGGCCCTGCGATACGAGTAAGCCATGCTGAAGAACCTCCTCCTCACCGGCTTCCGCAACCTCTGGAAGCAGAAGCTCTACACCCTCATCAACCTGCTGGGCCTGGCCACGGGCATCGCGTGCTTCGTGCTCATCGGGCTGTACGTGCGGTACCAGCGCAGCTTCGACCGTTTCGTGCCGCACACCGAACGTGTGTGCCGCGTGGTGGGCGAGATCGAGATGGAGGGCCAAGGGGAGCACAGCAGCAGCATGGTCTTCGGCCTGGGCCCCACGCTCTACCACGACCACCCGGAACTGATCGAGCGCTACTGCCGCTGGTTCGACTTCCAGGACCCGCAGCACACGCTGAAGGTGGGCGACAGCCTCAGCACCGACCGCATGTTCACCGAGAGCGGCCTCTACCTGGTGGACAGCACCGTGTTCGACCTCTTCAACTACCCGCTGATCGCCGGTGATCCCAAGACCGCGCTGGCCAAGCCGGGCAGCATCGTGCTCTCGCAGGAACTGGCGAAGAAGTACTTCGGCGATGCCGACCCCATGGGTCAGCTGATGAAGTGGGACAACGCCATGGACGTGCAGGTCACGGGCATCCTGGGCGAGATCCCGCGCAACTCGCACATCCGCTTCGAGGGGCTGGTGAGCATGGGCACCATCCTGCAATTCTGGAAGAACATCGAGCGCAACAACTGGGTGTGGAACCCCTGCTGGACCTACGTGCGGCTGAAGGAAGGCGTCACGAAGGCCGAGGTGGAGCGCGTATTTCCGGACTTCATCCACAAATACTACCCCGACTTCCTCAAGGATCAGATCGGCCACGAGTTGCAGCCGCTCGCCGACATCCACCTCACCAGCAAGCTCGATTTCGAGATGCACCAGAACGGCGACAAGGGAAGTGTGAACATCCTTTGGGCGATCGGCTTTTTCATCCTGGTGCTGGCCGCGGTGAACTTCATGAACCTCGCCACGGCGCGCAGTGCGTACCGGGCGCGCGAGGTGGGCGTGCGCAAGGCGGCGGGCGCGGCGCGAGGACAGTTGATCGGCCAGTTCTTGCTGGAAAGCGTGCTGATGAGCCTGCTTGCGGCAGTGATCGCGCTGGTGCTGATCAAGCTGCTGATGCCCGCGTTCAATACGCTGGCGGGCGAAACGATCCCGCTACCATCGCTACTGATACCCGGCGTGCTGGGCATGGCCGTGGTGCTCGGCCTGCTCAGCGGCATCTACCCGGCCTTCTTCCTCAGCAGTTTCCAGCCGGCCGTGGTGCTGAAGGGCAACAGTGGCGGCACCTCGCGCGGGCAGGCCTTGCGGAAGGCGCTGGTGGTGGTGCAATTCGCCATCGCCCTGGTGCTCATCATCGGCACCGTGTTCGTGAAGAAACAGCACGACCACCTGCGGAGCGTTGAGCTCGGCTTCAACAAGGAGCACGTGGTGCTGATCCCCGTTCGTGCGCCCATGGCCAATGTGTACCTGGCGGTCTATCCCGAGTTGAAGAAGATCAGCGGCGTGAAGGCGGTGAGTTGGAGCAACGATATCCTCGGCAAGAAGCACAACACGCACGAGTTCAACTGGGGCGACATGGCACAGGGCCAGTGGACCTACCTGCCATCGCTGTATGTGAATCCCGAATTCCAGGAGGCCATGGACATCCGACTCACTGCGGGGCGCTGGTTCAGCCGCGACTTTCCCGGCGATGATTCGCTCAGTGTGGTGATCAACGAGACCTTCGCGAAACAGCTGCATCCCGATGATCCCGCCAAGGCCGTCGGCGACCGCATGCACACACCGCATGGCAGCGAGCGCGTGATCGGCGTGGCCAAGGACTTCGCCTTCGACCCCTTGTTCAAGGCCGTACAGCCCTTCGTGTTCGACCTATGCGGCAAGGACGACATCACGCAATGGCTGCGCTACATCTACATCCGCACCGAGGCCGGCGATCCCACACCCGTGATCGAGGCTGCGCGCAAGGAGTGGAACAGCCGCACCACCAACTTCCCGTTCGAGTACCAATTCCTCGACGACCAGCTGGACTCCCAGTACGAAGCGCAGGGCCGCCTGGCGAAGCTCGTCGGCATTTTCTCCCTGCTCGCGGTCATCATCGCCTGTCTGGGTCTCTTCGCGCTCGCCAGCTGGACCGCCGAGAAGCGCACCCGCGAGATCGGCATCCGCAAGGTGATGGGGGCAGATACGCTGTGCATCACCTGGGTGGTCACCCGCGACTTCCTCCTGTTGGTGCTCGTGGGTGCTTTGGTGGCCATGCCCTTGGCCTGGTTCGGCGTGGGGCGCTGGCTGGAGAACTTCGCCTTCCGCACCACCATCGAACCGCTTGTCTTCCTCGGCGCGGGACTGGTCGTGCTGTTGATCGCCACCTTCACCGTGAGCTTCAGGGCAATCCGGGCGGCGCAGACGGATCCGGTAAGGGCGTTGAGGTGTGAGTAGGGGGAGCGTGTGAGAAGTGTAGAACGAGGCCAAGTGCATGCTGACACCCACGGAATTGGATGTTGTGCGCATGAAACCCCACCACAAATTCAGGTTCCATCAGAGTTCGTCGATCATCAACAATCGAATATCGATCGCACCGTTGGCCCGCTTGTTGTAGATCAAGGTCCGTCCGTCACGACCGATGAAGGCGCGTCCGTCCTCCTCGCCAGGCGCCGCCCGGGTGATGGTCTCATCCCCGGTCCCATCCGGATGCACACGGTGGATGCTGTGTTGGCCACTGGCCATGGTGCTGTAGTAGATCCATGTTCCATCCGGGCTGTACATCGGCCAGCCGTCGATCACCTGGGGCGTTCTCGTGAGGTTCTCGGTCAGACCGGTTGAAAGGTCGAGGATGGCCACGTCATCGCTGGCCACATCGTTGCGCAGGAAGACGATGTGCTTCATGTCCGGTGAATAGCGCGCACAGGTTTCCTCTTGCATGCTGTTCGCCAGGTGCATCAGCTCCTTGGTGGCGAGGTCCAAGCGGAATATGTCCAGCGAGCCATTGGCGCGCGTGCTGTTGAAAAGCAGGTACTTCCCATCCGGGCTGAAGTAGGGATGAATGTCGCGATCCGGATGATCCGTCAGGCGCTCCAAGGCGCTCCCGTCCGTGCGCATCCGGTAGATCTCTTCGTTACCGTCACGATCGCTTACGAAGGCGATCCATTCATTGTCCGGGCTCCAGTCCACGAAGTTGTTGTTGTGCGCATCGTGGGTGATGCGCTGCTGTGTACCGGTGGCGATGTCCATGATGAACAGTTGCCACTTGCCGGTGCGGTCGCTCTGGTAGAGGATACGCTTACCGTCGGTGGAAAGACGCGGGTAGGCGTTCTCCACGCCGGGCTCATGAAGGATCACCGTGTCAACCGGCACAACCGTGGCACCTTGTTGATCCACACGCATCTCACTCAAGCCGTTGCAAGCCAGGACCAAGGGGACCATGACCAACAGTTCCGGTCGGAATGCGCATATCGTGATGTGCAACGGCATGGGCGATCAAGGATTGAGCATGACGAACATGATCTCACAACCACCCCCGTTCTCCGGCGGCAGGCAGTTGGTGAAGTAGATGGAACGCCCGTCCGGGGCCCATTTGGGCGAGGTGGCGCGCCCGTGCGTATCGGCCAGGAGGTCCATGTGACCATCCGCGAGCCGCAGTAGGAAGATCTGATAGTCCTTGCCGTTGCGATTGCCCGCGAAGGCCAACAGCTTGCCATCAGGCGACCAGGACGGCCAGCCTTCATAGGCCGGATGGTCGGTGATGTTCCGTGGTCGCGAGCCGTCCGGGTCGGCCAGGAAGACCTCGGAGTTCATCTCCCCGATGATCTTCCGATAAGCCAATTGCCGTCCATCGGGCGAGAGCACGGGAAAGGTGTTCACCCCCCCGGTCACCAAGGTGTCGAGGCCACCGGTGGAAAGTTGCAATTTGTAGATCTCCGATTCGTTCTTCGCCGGTGGGCGCAGGTCATCGTCGGTGCTGAACAGGATGGCCGTTCCGTCCGGGGTCCAACTCGGATGTATGGCCCGCACCTGCGGGGGGGTCACGGCGCGGTCGTTCCCACCGGAGCGGTCCATGACATGCACCACCCGCGTGGTCCCATCGGTTCGGACGTAGGCAATGTGGGCCGCATCGGGCGACCAGGCGGGATCCTCGTGGTCGTAGGCACCGGTGGTGACCTGCTCCCAGCGTGAGCCGTCCGCAGCGCCCACGAAGATCTGGGCGTGCCCGGCCACAATGGTCACCATCAGCAAATGCCGGTCGTCCGGCGAAGGGGTCATGTCGAAGTTGAAGGATCGGGTGATCTGCCGAGCCTCAGCGATCGGTGTGGTCTGTGCGTGCAGGCCCATGCCGCACAGTAGGAGCACCGGTAGGAGATTGCTTGGTCGCACCATGGGATCCATCATTATCCGCGCAGTTTTTCGAGCATCACCTTGGCGTTGCTGTTGTTCGGGTCCAATTCCAAGGACCGTTCATAGTTATTGATCGCCAGTTGGCGCCGCCCCTGCTTCATATAGCCTTCTGCGAGACTGTCGTAGGCATTGGCCACCTCCGAAAAGGCCTCAACGTTCAACTCGAACACACAAACAGCGTCATCCAACCGGCCTTTGCCCATCAGTTGGTAGCCCAGGGAGTTGGCGGCTTCGCCGTCCAAAAGATACTCCGGGTCGTTGCGGTGCTCCCGGAAGAACGTACGGGCCTGCTCGGGGCCTTGCTTCTCCAGTACCCGTGCGAACGCGGCCACGAGCGGCCACCGGACGTATGGCACCTTCCGACCATGCAGGATGCGCGCGATGCGGCCGGCCACACCGTACACGTCGTACTGGCTTGAGTTCGACAGCACGATGATGCAGCGGTCGTTCTCCAGGAAGCGGTACATCACCGTAGTGTAGCCCCTGTTCCCGCCATCGTGGAAGGCCACGGTCACACTGTCCTTCCCGGGAACGGGATAACGCATGATCATCCAGCCCAGGCCGAAATCCCCCCGCACCATCGTGGTCCATGCGCGTCGCCCTTGTTCAGAGAGCAGTTTGCCGCTGCGGAGGGCCCGGTCGTAACGCAAGAGGTCCATGGTGGTGCTGACCACATTGCCCGAGCCGATCACGGATGAAGGGTCGCGATAGACTTCCCGATCGTAGCCGGTCCATGTGTTCACGTACCCGTTCGCCATGTGGGGTTTCACGCGGAGATCGTCCTCCGTGAAGGAGTCCACCATGCCCGCCGGCGAGAAGATCCTTGCGCGCAGTTGTTCGCTGAAGGATCGTCCGTCCACGCGCTGCGCCACCAACGCCAGCTCGGAGTAGCCCAGGTTCGAGTATTGCGTGGCGCTGCCGGGCTCGAAGAGAAGAGGTAACTCGAGAAAGAGCCCTACGAACTCCTCAAGTGTACGGGGTAGTTTGGCGACCGTACTGTCAAAATCCGGGATCGCATGGTAGTTCGGGATCCCCGATGAGTGCGACAACACATGGCGGAGCAGGATCCGGTCCGCGTTCTTCACCTTGTACTCCGGGATGTATTTCACCAGCGGATCATCGATGGACAGTTTGCCCTCATCCGCGAGTTGAAGAATGAGCAAGGCCGTGAACTGTTTCCCGAGCGACGCAAGCTTGTAGCGGGAATCGGTCGTGTTGGGCACGTTCCACTCGCGGTTCGCAAGACCGAAGGCTTCGTGGTAAAGGATCTCGCCCTGGTCGGCCACCAGCACGGTACCGCTGAACTCGGTGCGTTCCACGATCACCTGCATCAAGGAATCGATGCTCGGTGCCTGCGCCTGGGACAGGGAGCACAGGCAGGTCGCGGTGAATGGCAGGATCAGATTCCTCATGGTGCGCAGGTTAATCGTTGTGCCAATTGATCCTCCGCGATGGGCAGCGGCACCATGCCCAGGTCCAGGAAGGCGCGATGGAAGCGGGCCGCATTGAACCGTGGGCCGTGCGCTTCCGCGAGGCGGTCACGCAGCCGCTGGATGCCGTCGGCGCCCACCTTGTAGCTCAAGGCCTGGGCGGGCCAGTTGGTCACCCGCGTCACCTCGCGATCGGCCAGGGCGGGCTTGCCTGGAATGTGCTTCTCCCAGTAGGCCAGGGCCTGCTCCCGCGACCATCCAAGACCGTGAATGCCGGCATCGAGCACCACCCGCACCGAACGCACCAGGTCCCATTCCCACTTGCCGAGTTCCTGCAAGGGGTCGGTGTACAGACCGAGCGCCCTGCCTTGGTACTCCACATAGCAAGCCCATCCTTCGAAGTTGCCGGGGTAGAGCAGGTGTGCGCGAAGGTCCTCAGCCGGGCGGGTATGCCGCAAACTCCATTGCAGATGGTGGCCGGGTATGGCTTCATGCAGGTAGATCCAGTCCAAGGCCCGTGCATCGAACCGTTGCTCAAAGAAGTTGAACAGGAAAACGGCAGTACCGTAAGCATTGTCATCCTTGGACAAGTAGATCCCGGGCGGCGTGTATGGACCGGCGTCCGGCCATTCCATCGCCTGTACGACCGGAACGTCCACTGCGGCAACGAACCCGATCAGGTGCGCCCGCACCGTGCTGTCGATCACCGCGAACCGGCGCAGCAGTTCGGCCTTGTCCGTGATCCAGGCCTCGGCGTCCACCCGGCCCGCTCGTTCGTCCCGAAGCCGTCGGATCTCCTGGTGGCAACGCGCCACCTCTGCTTCGCCGAAGGCCATCAGGTCGGCAGGTGTGCGCTCATAGCCCGTGAACCGCCGTACCAGCAGGTCGTACCAGGCCTCATGATCCGGAAGGGTATGGACACTGGGCGTCGGCATCGGGCGTCCAGCCTGGATCCAACGACGCTCCAGTGCGATCCGGTCCGTTTGGTAGTTCACCTCGTACAGGGCAAGGTCCAGCAACAACACCTGATCCGCTGAAGCACGGGTCGTGTCGACGTTCGTCAGACGCTGACGTTGATCCTGGAAGAAGGCCGCTTGTCGAGCCAGCACCTCCTCGGAAGGCACGGCCGCCAGTCGTTCGCGGAAGTCCAGGGAGAACGGCTCCGGATCCAGTTCCGCATAGCCCGCCGTGAACGCGCTCAGGACATCCTGGACGGAAGGATGTTGCGCTGTGCATGTTCCGGAGATCAGCAGGGCCGAGGCGATCACCGGTAACCGGTATGTCGCAGATGCGATCATGGTCCCGTGCTCAACCAATCCGCGACCACGCGCCCGACGCCCGGCTGGTAGGGTCCGCTGCCCGCCACCGCAGCTTGGAAGTCGTTGGCCTGGTTCATGCCATGGTCCGCGTCAGGGATCTCCTTGAACGTGACGGATCCGGGGTTCGCCCGTTGGATCATGTCGCGCAGGATCTCATGGTCATGCCGCGCAGCGATATAATCGGCCTTGCCCCACAGCAGGAGCGCGCGTCCTTTGAAATCCTGCCATGCCGTGGGGATGTTCAAGGCATAGAGCTCTTCATTGTATGCTCGCGAGCGCAGGTCGAAGATGCCCACATACTCCCCGCAGGCCGGCTTTTTCTCGGCCGCCTGTGCCGTGGTGAGCTTGTCCGCGAAGTACCACACGGCGCACTCGCAAAAGTCCTTGATGAACGCGTCCGTGCGTGCTGCGTCCCAACCGTATGCTTCTGCGATGGTGCGGCGTGTTTTGGCCAGATACTCCACGAAACTGCTCCCGATCGTGCCGTAGGCGATGATCCGTTGGACCGGGGTGCGCTGCGCGATCATCGGCGCGAACACGCCCCCCATGCTGTGGCCGATGATGGTCACGTCCGAGCTGTCGATGTCTGGGCGTTGCTTCAATTGCCGGATCATTTCCGCATAGCCCGTCATCTCGTTCATGAAGCTCACCTCGCCACACCCCGTGCTGCTGCGTGCGGCATCCCCCATTCCCGGTTTCTCCAGCCGCGCACAGGCAAAGCCTTTCCGGCTCAATCCGTTCAACAGTTGAGTTTCACTGCGTGCGGTATCCAGAGGCGAGTCGAGGGCATAGCAGCCGATGCCACCGATGAAGACCACTAACGGGAGCCGCCCGGATCCCTTCTTCCGCTGCTGCGTCAGGATGGCACGTTGCAGCCCATTGACGGTCCGATGTGTGGTGTACTCCACGCTGAGGTCGGGGTAGCTCTCCCCGGGCCAAGCGATCAACTTCAGTTTGCCGGTCACCGGTTTCTTGTCGCGCAGTATGCGGTAGGTGATGGAGCTGCCCGACTGATGGTTCGCCAGTTCCGCGATGACCTCCACCGTGGTCCCTACTTGGATCCCGTTCAGGGTCGTCAGCAGGTCCCCTTTCCGCCAGCCCGTCTTTTCCGCGGATCCACCCGGTAGTATTTCGCTCAGCAGCACGGCCGGCCAGTCACCCACGCCCATGATCCGCCGCATGTCATCGGTGACGTTCTCCATGCGGACCCCAAGAAAGACACGCCGGGGAAGTTGCTCCTGAGCACACGCCATGAATGTGTTAAGGACCATCGCCCAAGCGACGACCGTGAACCGACAGGGGATCCTTGAATTGATCATTGTTGCTGATGTATCAGTTTGTATGTCCTGCGGCCACTGTCCAGTTCAAGCTCCATCAGGAGCATTCCGCAAGGAAGGTTGCCCAGGTCCACAAGGATCCGTGAAGTACCGGTCGTGATCCTCCCGTCATATAGGCCGCGACCATCGGCGGCGAGAACACGGACCGTACCCTCCTTCCGGATGGGTTCCGCCAGGACCACCTCGACCCGGTCCACAAATGGGTTGGGGCTCACACTGATCATCCTCGCTCCGAGCTCCGGAACGCCCAATACACTGGATGGCGTCAGGGTCCTGGCGTTGGAGAGCACCACACCGTTCGATCCTGTGAACCGGGAAAGCTCCAGAACAGGGCGCCGTAGCCCGGGGATCCACCAACGGTGATAGGTGACATGGGAGGTATCCGTCGGTGAGTCGTCGTTGACATGATACCTGTAGTAGGTGGTCCGCCGCACACCGTTGAAGGTACCGTACGGCATGATCAGCGTGCCGATGCCGTCGAGTACATGGGAAGTCTCACCGCAGGTATGGTACGACGGGCCAAAACCGCTGGAATTGTGACAGTACGATCCAGTGTATACCGAGTCGAACACCATCGGGATCGGTTGCACCCGCTCAGGCACATCGAACACGTAGCTCAACGGATCGCCGGTGGAACCCAGCTCGCGCAAACCCGTGGTGTCGAGGTCGAAGTAGGTCCTTTCCAGGTCGGCCGTCATACTGATGGTGCGCTCGAGCACCAGGTCGCTGGCTGGATAGGTCGATATGCCGGGTGCGGTCGAGGGTTCGATCGGCCGGATCTGCGTATAGCTCCCCAATTCGACCACCAGATCTTCATGGTCCCAGACCACGCCGGAACCAGCTTCCCCCGGATCGAAGAGTTCATCGTCCTCCACGCCGTAGTAGCGGAAAGTATCCCCAAGCAGGGGAAGAACATCAAGTGCGGTTAGGACTTGTGCCTGATCGGTGAAAGGAAGGCAACCGAAGCAAAGGGCAAGGGTCGTGCGGAAGGGGATCATGGCCTGTGTTACCACCCCGAATGGGAACGGGATGTGGACCTTGGCAAGGTTTGTCGCCGACGCATTCATCCCATGTGCGGAACGGGCTATTTTCAGAAGTGCGTTCCTTAGTGCTCCTCGTCCCTCGGGGCTCGACCCATGACCTGCCGGTAGACCCGGCTGAACGCGCTCGCATCCTTGAACCCAACGGCCAGGGCCACTTCATGTACCGGTCGGTCACCATCGGACAACAGGTGGCGGGCGTGCATCAACCGCACCTGGCGCAGGAATCGGTGCGGTGGCACCCCGTACACTTCGCGGAACAACCGCTTGAAGTGGTGCGGAGAGAGGCAGGCCACCCGGGCAAGGTCGGCAACGGAGAGTGCATGCGCGTGGTGAGCTTCCGCGTATTCCCGTGCAATGGTCAGGCGTTTCCAGATCTCCACGCGCGTGGCGCGTCGCACCAGGTCCAAGCGTTCCATGTTCAAGCGGACACCGGACTGCAACCCGATCAACCTTTCCATCAAACGATCATGGATCACTTCGATATCGTCGCTCGCGTGGTCTTCCACCCCGGTTTGAACCAAGACGTGGAGCTGGGAGAATAGTGCGCGGATCACGGGATCCATGGTATATGTCTGCGCGGCGAACACGGGCCCCTCCGTATCCCGACAAGGCTCGTCAAGCAGTTGTTCATGTCCCAGGGTCAGGCTTCGAGCCACCTCCTGCGCCGATCCGGGCCGGAAACCGACCATGAGCATTTCCAGGTCCCGCTCCCCACTGAATGCGGTACGGTAGTGCTGGCCCTGATCGATCACCAGGAAATTGTCCCGATGGACCAGCCGATCACCACCATCCACCTTGTACCATTGACGACCATTGAGCATCAAGCGGATGGAAAGCCGCGAAACATGGTCGGCCGTTTCCTCGAGCCTTTTCGTTTTGATGTAAAGCGTCCCGCTGCGCAATGCATTCATGTCCGCATGGGCATGCCGGGAACAAAAGACATGGCCCACAAGTAGTGACTTCGTGCTCTCGCAATAGGGGCATCGCATGGTTTCCCAAAACTATCCCCGTCCGTCCCGGAGGCACTGCCCGTTCCGCGCCATTCGCAACCGTTGGTCACAATGCGGGTAGTGCGCCCTCCTTTCAGGTCCACCCCCAAGGATGAACATTGAACAGACAGCGGTCGTAGTCGCGAGCAGCGTGGACAGCCCACTGCGGGATGTTCGGTCACTGCTGAACTGGACGCGGTGGTCACGCACCCGATCTTCGAGCATAGGAATCCACATACTCCATGGCCGGACGATCAACAATGGCACAGCCATTCCGGGAACAACGAGGATGCCGAGGTCGAGACCCTTGGCCTGGTTCGGCGTGGGCCGCTGGCTGGAGAACTTCGCCTTCCGCACCACCATCGAGCCGCTGGTATTCCCCGGCGCGGGACTGGTCGTGCTGTTGATCGCCACCTTCACCGTGAGCTTCCGGGCGACCAGGGCGGCGCAGACCGATCCGGTAAGGGCGTTGAGGCACGAATAATCCCAGTAGCATGCACCGCCGCCACTTCCTTTCCACCATCGCCCTTGGACTTCCCATGCTCGGCCTCGCATCCTTCCGTGCGCAACGACAACTTACGGGCGAGGCCAAGCCACCGCGGTTACCGCTCGACCTGGTGCAGGAGTTCGTCCGAGCGGGCCATGGTGAACTGGATACGGTACAGCGCCTGCTGAAGGAACACCCCGGTTTGTTGAATACCTCCCACGACTGGGGCGGTGGCGATTTCGAAACAGCACTGGAAGGCGCCGGCCATGTGGGTGACCGTGCGGTCGCGGAATACCTGATCGGTCAAGGCGCGCGGGCGAACATCTTTGTCCTCACCATGCTCGGCCGCACGGTGGAAGTGAAGGCGCTGCTCGCAGCCTTCCCGAACCTGCTACGCTCGAAGGGACCGCATGGGCTTACGCTGCTGCATCACGCACAACGCGGGGGCGGGCCTGCCATGCCGTTATTGGATCATCTCATGGCGCTCGGCCTTTCGGAGGTGAGACTACCGATGCCCTGATCCCTGCGATCGGATCCGTGGGCCATCCATGTGAGCGAGACCCGCCCTCACCGCACCACCATCCGCTCCACGAAACGTTGCCCCGCCACTTCCGTCACCACGATGTAGAGGCCATCCAGCCAGCCGGCCGTGGGGATCCGGGTGCGGTTGTCGGGATGTGCTTCCGCATGGATACGTCGGCCCAGGGCATCGGTCACTAGGATCCAGGTGGGCCGCTGATCGCTCGCAACGAGTATCGCGCCGTTCTCCGTGATCACTTGTACCGGCATCGGTGATGCCATGGCCTGAAGACCGGTCGCGAGGTCGATGGTCTCGGCCGCACAGCTCTCCAGGTCCGTGAAACTGAGATAGACCGGGCCATTGGGTCCGATGCCGATCACCGGTACGGGAAGGTCGATGGGCGTGCCGAGGGTGGCGCTGTTCCCGCTGATGGTGATGGGCAGGAGCTGGTTGGGCCAGTTGTTGCTGGACGCACCGAAGCCGACGTAGAGCTTGTCGTCCATGAGGAAGCTGCCGAAGGCGTTGAACCCGTCGAAGGCGACGGGGATCGTGCTCAGTACCACGCCGGCGGGCGACATCACGTTCAGGGCCGTGACATCGAAGGCGGTGGGGCCGGTGAAGAAGTAGGCGTTGCCATCGCCGTCCACGGCCACGTCGGCCACCGGTTGGTAAACCGTCTGGTCGTCCCAGACGGTGGTGGTGGCGGTCCCGTCGAAATGCTCGATGCGGTTGGGGAACAACGGGTTGGGATTGAACAGCCGGCCCACCTGATAGTACACGTGATCGCCGCGCCCACCGGCGTTGATGCGGTAAAGCGTGTCGGTCTGCACCGTCTGCCATGTCCCGCCATTGAGCTTCTTCACTTCCCCGGGATTCGCTGCGGAATAAAGGGTGAGCCCGTCTCCGAAGTCGGCCATGGCGAGGCCGAAGAGCCCGGTGCCCTGACTGTTCACGATCGGGCCCAGGGCGATGGTGCCGCCGGACATGATGAGCGTGTGGACGTTGCCATCCGAGCCCAGGCCGTAGAAGACGCCGGTACCGCAATCGAACTGTGCGCACGTCGCGGCGGGCAAAAGGGCGGTCAACAGCGCGGTGGACAGCGTGGTGTGCAAACGGGGCATGGTCGGTCATTTGCTTTCCTCAAACATACGGGAGCATTCCCGGTTCTGGCCGGATCACTCCCTGGCTCCAGGGTCTCCGTCGTCAGGGAGGCGGCCAGGGTGACGGCCACCGCGCGATCCGGGCCGTCGCACCTCGCACCCGGCCACATGCGGTGCCGCGCCGCCTTCAACCCACCAGGTACGCCGACCCGCTGTTGACCTCTTCATACAGGTCCTTCACACGCTGGTGCTCGCACAGCTGCCGGAACTGGTCGCGGATGGGCTTGTAGCGTTCATGGAAGGGGCACGGACGCGCATCGCTGCACCGGCGCAAGCCCAGGCCGCACTCCTGGAAGACCGCCTTGCCGTCGATCGCCTCCACGATGCGCATCACCCGCTGTTCCACCTGGCGGGGCGTCATGTAGAAGCCGCCGTTGGGTCCCTTGGCGCTCTTGATGGCCCCGGCCTTCACCAGCCGTTGCAGCAGCTTGCCCACGGTGTGCTCGTTCTCGTCGATGAACGCTGCCACCTCCTTCAGGCTCGAGCGTTCGCCGGAGGCGAGCCGCGACCCCAGGAAGGTCACGGCCTTGATGGCGGCCTTGCACGTCAGGCTCAGCATGGTCCTATCCGCCAAGGAACATCCGGCCCGCCTCGGAGATCATGGACTGGCTCCAGGGCGGGTCGAAGGTGATGCGCACCTGCACCGCCGCCTCGGGGAAGGTCATCTTCAGCGCTTCGGTCACGCCCGCCTGGATCGATGCTCCCATGGGGCAGAACTCCGTGGTGAAGGTCATCAGGCAGTCCACTTCCCGCGCGTCCGGACCGATCTCGATCTCGTAGATCAGCCCGAGGTCCACCACGTTGAGGCCCACCTCGGGGTCGTCCACGGTCCGCAGGGCATCCAGTGCCTTGTCGATCAATTCGTCCTGTCCGGGTGCGCTCATGGTCCGAGTTGCTTGATGAACACCATCCTGCCGATGCTCCAGTTGTACAGCAAGGCCGTGGCCAGCAGGGCCACGGCACCGATCTTCAACAATACGACCGATGCCTGGGCGATGCCCCAGCCGAAGAGGGTGAACCCCGCCAGGTAGGCCGCCACCGTCGCCAGGAAGAGGCGGTCGCTGAACAGGTCCTTGGGCCCGGGCATCCTGCCCAGGGTGGCACGCGGCCGGTACACCTTGTTCCAGACGATGAAGGGCAGGGTCTTGAAGGTCATCCCCAGGATGATGGCCGTGAGCCAGCCGAAGAAGATGGTGAAACCGTAGAGCAGCGCCACCCGGACCTGCGCGCCGCCCCCGAGCGCGATGGAGGTGAGGAGGACCAGCAGCACCGCCGTGGGCAGCAGCATCAGGGCCACCGCCAGCAGGGTCACGCGCATCTGGGCGTCCACCTTGCGGCGGATGCGCTGCCTGTAGGCCTGGCGGCAGTAGTGGGCGAAGAGCAGCAATGCCGCGGCCACCATGGTCACGGGCACGTAGTCCGACCACGCGGGCATGTCCACGAGAAAGAACACCGTGTGGCCCAGCAGCGCCGTGTTCACCAGGATGAACACCGCCCAGAGCAGCCGCGGCGCGGTGTATTTGGAGATGAGGAACATGGGCACCAACCGGGAGCCGACCCCCAGCACCAGCAGCAGGAACCACCCCACGATGCCCAGGTGCGCGTGCAGGCCGAGGTAATGCACCGAATCGTGCGGCAGCAGCGACCGGGTGAAGTTGAACAGCAGCGCCAGGCCGAGCGCCGCGGTGAGCAGCAGCCAGGCCGTGGAGGTGAACACGAAGACGGCGTGGACGTTCTCCCTCTTGCTGCGCACCAGCCCCATGCCGATGTTCGCCATGAAGGCCAGCACCGCCCCGAGCACCAGCGTTCCGCCCAGGCGGGCCGGCAGCCCCAGGTCGAAGCTGTGGAAACCGTACACGAGCAGCGGTATGCCCACGGCCGCCAGAAGGAACGAGGCACGCGCCAGCCCCTCGCTGTACAGGTCGGTCTCCACCAGCACCGGGAACAGCTGATGGCCGGCGCCCAGGATGATCATGGTGGCCCAGCCCAGCGCCATGGTGTGCGTGATGGCCAGGAGGTGCGGCTGGAAGTAGTGGCCCGTGAACGACCGGTGGGAGACAAGGAGCATCACCGTGGCGACCAGCAGTGCGGCCGCGCCGTACACGTAGAAGGGGATCACCACCCTGTGGGATGTGGTGCGCGCCACGTTGCCGAGCGGGGAGCCGGTCATCTACGCCTTGAAGATCAGCATCTTCACGTCCCCCTCCCCGACCTCCCAGCTCCGGTGGTCGAACCGCCGGTCCTCCAGCTCGGGCAGCAGGAACATGGGGATGCGCTTGTGGTTGACGTACAGCGCTTGGTCGGCGGGCAGCTGGTCCAGCGCTTCCAGGATGGACAGCATGGGCAGCGGCATCTCCAGGTCACGCACGTCGATCTCCTTCATCCTTCCCTCGTATCGCTGGAGCACCTCCGCCCAGTCCGCACTGCGCTTCCCGGCCTCCGTGGCGCCCATCCGCACGGCGCCGCCCTTGAAGAAATAGGTGTGGAACACCCCGCCTTGGAGCACCTCGCCGTAGGTCTCGAAGCCGCGTTTGCCCAGCAGCTGCACCAGGGGCACGGGGTCGAAGTCGTTGATGATCCGCAGCGCCTGTCCCGCTTGCAGCTCACCCACCTTCTTCAGGATCAGGTTGAAGGGGTCCTCACCGCCGGCGAGGATGGGGCGCACGTCCAGGTCCACGACATCGGAAGGTTTCAGCTGCTTCATGAAGGCCGGCATCGGCGCGGCCTGTGCCGGGGCCTCACCCACGGCATCGCTGCCGATCCGAAAGCCCAGGGGCTGCAGCTTGGCGAAAAAGTCCTCCGGCCGGCATCCGCCGATCCGGCTGGCCATGGCGATGGTGGTGCGCGAGGCCATCAACTTGCGCAGCAACGGGTTGCGCAGCTTGGTGAACTTCGGCGAGATCGAAACGATGGCCTCCAGCGCCTCCGGGTTCTCCCGCAGCAGCGCCGCGATCTTCGTGTTGGCGTCTATCGTCAGTTTGCCCATTTCCATCCACCCGTTGTTCGTCGTGAACCACCCCTATCCTCCATCAACTCCGGACCTGCACCCATTCGCCCGTCCCGCTTCACCCGATCACGCCTTCCTCTTCTCTCCTTTCTCTCCCTTCTCTCCCTTCTCTCCTTTTCACTTTCTCACCATTCCCACTCCCTCTCCATCCTCACCTTTCTCACCCCCTCTCCACACGCACATTCTCCCCCACGCCCTCCCCCTGCTCACCAATAAAAGTACACCACCCGGCACACCCTTCACACGAAGTCCACTATCCCCTCCACGGCCCGTTGCTCGGATCAGACAATCAGCTCCATCTCCGCCGCCTTGCGGAACAGGAGGTGGTTCTCCAGGGCGATGTGGATGTGTGTATCGTCCTCCAGTTCCTGCAGCTTGCGGTACAGCAGCGTGTAGCTGGCGCAGGCGTCCGCAGGCGGGGCGTACCCGCCGGTGACGTCGTGCAGCTCGTCGATCATGCCGCCGACCTCGGTATGCTCCAGCACCAGCTTGTCCACCTTCTCGTTCAGCGGGCCCATGGCGCTGGCCGGCCTCGTTCGCCCCGCGTTCCTGGCGGCCACCATCTGCCGGATGTAGGGGAACAGGGTCTTCTCCTCGTCCTCCACGTGGGCCGTCAGCTCGTCGCACAACGCCTGCACCAGGTCGTTCACGCGGTGGAGCTCGGGATGGCTGTCCCCGTGCACCTGCTCCACCTTGGCGGCATAGGTCCGGATGTCCTGCAGGTTGTTGCGCAGGAAGCGATGGTGCATGTTGACGATGAAGTCCGCCAGGAAGTCGATCTCCCATTCGCCGTACGGCAGGGCCGACCGGCCCTGGTCCTTCTCCACTTCGCGCAGCTCCTGTTCCACGCGCACCACGTCGATGCCCCGGGCCGCACAGGCCTCGTTCAAGGTCATGTCGCCGTGGCAGCAGAAGTCCAGGCCGTTGCGCTTGAGCACGTCCGCCTTGCGCATGTCCCGGACCACCATCTCACCCAGCCGCTCGCCGCTGTTGCCCGCCGACCTTTTGGTGATCCGCACCCGCCACCACCGCGGGCCCTCCTCCAAGTATTCCCAGGTGAACACATCGCCCATTTCGCCCTGCATCTGGTAGTACAGCGGCCTTGGATCGTGATCGTTGTGGATGATGAGGCTCTCGCCGCCTTTCAGGGCGTGGTAACGGCTGAAGATGGTGGGATGCTTCTCGCGCGGGGCCAGCTTGGTGACATCCAGCTCATTCGCACCGTCCGCGCCGGCGCCGGTGATCCGCCGGGTGATCCTCACCTTCCACCATGCGGGCCCCTGCTCCAGGTATTCCCAGCCGTAGGCATCGCCGTGCTCGGCCTCCAGGTGGTAGCGGAGCGGCACCGGGTCGTGGTCGTTGTGGAGGGTGAGGCTCTCCCCGCCCTGCAGACGGGCGATGCGGGCGAAGATGGTGGCGTGCTTCTCGTGTGGCGCCAGCTGCGTCACATCCAGGATGTTGCGCCCCTTCTCGTTGCGTGGCGCACGGCGCGTGAGCTTCACCTTCCACCACTGCGGGCCCTGCTCCAGGTACTCCCACGCCACGGTGTCCTGGTGGGTGTGCGCCAGCTGGTAGCGCAACGGGGCCGGGTCGTGATCGTTGTGGATGATCAGGCTCTCCCCCTCCTGCAATCGTGCGATGCGGTTGAAGATGGTGCTGTGCTTCTCCATCGGCGCCAGCCGTGTCACGTCGAGGATCATCCCTGTGGTCGTTCCCATGGTCGTTGCTTTCGGTCCGGCACAAAGGTAGCCGCTCAAAGCATATACCGGTATTTATTTACTTTTATTTGACGATCCCCGCAGTGCCGCGGCCGCACCCCCGTAGCACGGTCGGCGCTCCGGCCCCGGGCCATTCTCCCGTTCCTGACCGTTCCCTGTTGGCCGGCGGCCTCGATCGCCTACATTCGCCGCGCTGTCGATCCCCGGGTCACACCGGGGTGAAAAGGGAACCAGGTGCGAATCCTGGGCTTTACCTGAAGCTGTAAGCCCGAAGCAGCCGACCGGCAAGAGGCCACTGCCCACCGCAAGGTGGATGGGAAGGCACCGGAAGGCGGGCAAGCCAGAAGACCTGTCGCCAGCACGAACGGCATTTGCTTCCAGGAAAAGGAGCAAGCCCGGAACGTGCGCCGCTTCGCGCATCTCCACGGCACTTCATCCTGGGAGCTTGAACAAGGCAACCACACACCCCCACCGGATGAACACACGCATACTCCCCCTCGCCCTGCTGCTGGCCCCGGCCAGCGCACAAGCCCAATTCTCCCTCCAGGACGTGCAGTACTGGGTCGGCTCGGGCACCGATTCGTCGGTGCTGGTGATCGACTTCCAGGACGGCAGCTTCGACGGCCAGAGCTTCGCCTGGGGCTACCTGCACGACGGGACCGCCACGGCCGGGACCATGCTCAACGACGTGGCCGCCGCGGACACGAACCTCGACGTGGCCATCGTGGGGGGCTTCCTCAACGACATCACCTACGGGGTGCATGCCGGCATCGGTGGCGCACCCGACTACTGGAGCACCTGGACCGGTACCGACATCGCCACGATGGCCATGAACAGCGGGATCGGCGAGGTACTTTCCAACGGGGAGTGGTTCGGCTGCTCGTACACGGACTTCGCACCGGCGCTGGCGCCGACCGAACCGTTCGCCGCCTTCGCCCCCTTCCAGTTCACCGCCAGCGACGTCACCTACTGGGTCGGCACGGGGACGAACAGCGCCGTGCTGGTCATCGACTTCCAGGATGGCAGCGGAACGGATTCGTATGCGTGGGGCTACCGGTTCGACGGGACCACCGACGGCCAGACGATGATGAACGCCATCGCCGCGGCCGACCCGCTCCTCGAGGTGGTGATCGTGGGCGGCTTCCTGAACGACATCACCTACGGCACCCACGCCGGCATCGGCGGCTCCCCCGCCTTCTGGAGCACCTGGAGCGCGACCAACCTGGGCAATTGGAGCATGAACATGGGCGTGAGCGACACGGTTACGAACGGCGAGCTCTTCGGCTGTTCGTACACCGACTTCGCACCGGCCCTGCGGCCCGACCTTCCCGTGGCAGCCTCCGGCCCGACAAGCCTTCCCGAGACCAGCCAGGAGCTCCTGCAGGCCTACCCCCAGCCGGCCACCGACCTGCTCCACCTGAACACCGGCCACGCCGCACAGGCCATCACGGTGTACGACATCACCGGCAGGCACATGGCCCGGCTGCCCGTGGGCACCGGCGTGCGCAGCGTTGATGTGAGCACCTGGCCGGCCGGGGCCTACGTGGTGCACACCGGCACCGCGAAGCGTACGATCGTCGTGCAGTAGGAGGGCATGCGGCGACCGCTCCTGTCCATCGGTGCCTGTGTCGCGGGGTCGCTCCTCTGCGGCCAGTCGCTCACGGACACGGTGCTGCTCCGGGCCGTGGAAGTGGTGGCGCCGCGCATCACCGCGACGCCCGGAACGAAACTCGTCGTGATGGACAGCGCCGCACTGGCGCACCACGGCTTCTCCGACCTGGGCCGCCTGCTGACCGAGGAGACCCCCGTCTTCGTGAAGAGCTACGGGCCCGGCGGGCTGGCCACCGCCGCGTTCCGCGGCGGAAGCGCCTTCCACACCGCCGTGCTCTGGAACGGGTTCAACATCGGCAGCCCCATGAACGGCCAGCTTGACCTGTCGCTCCTGCCCGTGCAGGTGGCCAACAGCATCGCCGTGCAATACGGCGGCAGCACGGCCCTCTGGGGCAGCGGGGCGGTCGGCGGTGCGGTCCTGCTCCACGCCCTGCCCTTCTTCAACGACGGCCTGCGCGTGGATGCCGGGCTTTCCATCGGCAGCTTCGCCGACCTGCGGCAACGGGTGCGCGTGCAACGGTCCGGAAGAAGGCTCAGCGTGGGCCTTGCCGCGTACAACGCCACCGCCGACAATGACCTCACCCTGCCCCGGAACACCGCCGGCGACGGACCGGACCAGCACCGCGCCGATGCCGCATTCCTGCAACGCGGCCTCCTGGGCGATGTGCATGTGCGCCTGACCGACCGGCAGCGCCTCGGTACGCACGCCTGGTACCAGGAAAGCGACAGGCGCATCCCCCCCACCACCGTGGAACCGCCAGGCAGCGCACGGCAGCTCGACCAAAGCCTGCGGCTCACGGCGGACTGGCAGCGCACCGGGGATCGGGCGACCACCAGCGCACGCGTCGCCTGGTTCGACGAGCGCCTGGACTGGTACGCCGCCGATGGCGCCGCGCCCGCCTTGAACCGCTCGCGCACCTTGATCGCCGAGGCGGAAACGCGCTTGCAGCCCGCCCGACGCCACCACGTTCACCTGGGCCTCAACGGCACCTACGCGCGGGCCGCCGCGGACGGATACCCCCAGGAGCCCCGGCAGGACCGCATCGCCCTCTTCGCCGCCTATCGGTACACCAGCGGGAACGAACACCTCGTGGCCAGCGCCTCCGCGCGGCAGGAAGTGCTCGATGGCCATGCCGTGCCGTTCACCTTCTCCCTCGGCGCCGAGCAGGTCGTGCTGCGCTGGTTGACCCTGAAGGCGCAGGCCTCCAAAGTGTACAGGACGCCCTCGTTCAACGACCTCCACTGGCAGCCCGGCGGCAACCCGGACCTGCGTTCCGAACAAGGCTACAGCGGCGACCTGGGCGCAGTGCTTCACCGCACCTGGAGAAGCCTCACCGTGCGCAGCGAGGTCACCTGGTTCAACCGGCTCATCGACGACTGGATCCAGTGGACGCCCGGTCCCGCCTACTGGAGCCCGCGCAACCTGATGCAGGTCTGGAGCCGCGGGGTGGAAACGAACACCACCGCGAACTTCCACCTGGGCCGTCTGGGCGTGCAGCTCGCGGTGCTCACCGACCACGTCGTCTCCACCAACCGGATCCGCACCAGCGCCAACGACGCCTCGGTGGACAAACAGCTGATCTATGTGCCGATGTACAGCGGCCGGGGACGGCTCGGCCTCAACTACCAGGGGTACTCCCTCACCGGCACCCTGAGCTACACCGGCTACCGGTACACGAGCACGGACAACCGGGCCTACCTGGAGCCCTACTGGCTGGCCAACGTGCGGTTCGCCTACCGGCCGCCCCCGCTGAAGCGCTGCACCTTCAGCATCGAGGCCCGGTGCAACAACATCCTCAACACGGTCTACGAAGCCATGCTCAACCGGCCCATGCCCATGCGCAACTACCAGCTCGGGGTGAGCATGCAGTTCCACCGGCCGTCGAAACCATGAAACATCCCTCCCTCTGCGCCGCCTTGCTGCTCGCCGTGCTCCCCGCCCGTGCGCAGTTCCCGCCACCCGCGGGACAGCCCGGCACCACCGCCATCGCGCAGGACAGCACGATCCTCATCGCCTGGGCCACCGGCTGCACCGTGCAACGCGGTCCGATGGACATCACCGACCCGGGCCTTGGCCCCGCCAGCACGGGCGCCGACTCCCTGGGCACCGGCGCAGCGGGCACCAACGGGGTGGTGAGCCTGGGCGATGGCGGCACCGCCACGCTCACCTTCGCCCAGCCCCTCACCAACGGCCCCGGCTGGGACTTCGCCGTGTTCGAGAACAGTTTCAGCGACACTTACCTGGAGCTCGCCTTCGTGGAGGTGAGCAGCGACGGCACCACCTTCGTGCGCTTCCCGGCCACCAGCAACACCCAGACCACCACCCAGGTGGAAGGGTTCGGCGCGGTGGATGCGACCCAGGTCGACAACCTCGCGGGGAAATACCGCGGCGGCTTCGGCACCCCCTTCGACCTGGACCAGCTCGCCGGCGCTCCCGGCCTGGACGTGACCGCCATCACCCACGTGCGGATCGTGGATGTGGTCGGTTGCATCCAGGAGGCCTACGCCACGCACGACCATCTGGGCCAAAAGATCAACGACCCGTGGAGCACGCCCTTCGCCTCCGGCGGATTCGACCTGGATGCCGTGGGCGTCATCCACCAGGGACCGGTCGGCATGGACGGCCCGCCGGAGGCCGTGCCGCACCTCTACCCCGTCCCCGCCTGCGGCAGCACCCGGTTGAGCCTCCCGGAGCCCACGGCCACCACCATCATCCTCGTCGATGTCCAGGGCCGCCCGGTGCGGACCTGGCCGGCGGTCGGCATGCACATCCTCGACCTGGACCTCAACGGACTGCGCCCAGGCGCGTATTTCCTGGAGGTCCTGATGCCCGGCAAGCGCATCACACACCCGCTCATCGTTGCCCATGCGTACTAAGCTCCTGCTCCTCTGCCTCGCATTGCTCGCCCTGGGATCGTCGTCCTGCCGCAAGGACCGACCGGGACCACCGGACGACACGCCGGTCGTGGTCGGCTCTGACGGGGTGTACATCACCAACGAGGGCAACTTCGGATGGGGCAACGCGACGGTGAGCTACCACGACAGGACGAACGGCACCACCGTGGAGGACCTCTACGCGCCCGCGAACGGCAGCGCGCTGGGGGATGTGTGCCAGAGCATGACGCTGTTCAACGACCGCGGCTACCTGGTCGTGAACAACTCCGGCAAGGTGGTGGTGGTGGACCCGCAGACCTTCGTCGCCACCGCGACCATCACCGGGTTCAGTTCGCCGCGCTACCTGCTGCCCGTGAGCAATGGCAAGGCCTACGTGACCGACCTGTTCGCGGATGCCATCGCCGTGGTGGACCTGGTCACCAACACCATCACCGGCAGCATCCCCGTGCCCGGGCGGACGGAGGAGTTGGCGCTCGCCTACGGAAAAGCCTTCGTCACCGCACCGGAAGGCGACCAGGTGCTGGTGATCGACACCGCGACGGACCAGCTCATCGACAGCATCCCCGTCTCCATCGGGGGCAGCAGCATCCGGCAGGATGCCAACGGCAGGCTCTGGGTCCTCTGCGGCGGGTCCATGGGCGGCGGCATCGCCCCGGCACTGCATCGCTTCGATCCCGCCACGCTCGCGGTGGAGGCCAGCTTCGCCTTTCCCGCTTCCGCATCACCGTGGCGGCTCACCATCAACGACGCACACGATGTGCTGTACTTCCTCGACGGCGGGGTGTACCGCATGGCCATCCACGACAGCGTCCTGCCGACCAATGCCTTCATCCCCGCCGACAACCGCAACTTCTACGGCCTCGGCGTGGATCCGGACAATGGTACCATCTACGTCTCCGATGCGGTCGATTACGTGCAACACGGTGTGGTCCTTCGGTACAGCCCCGGCGGAACGGAGCTCGGCAGCTTCCTAGCGGGCATCATCCCCGGCGGATTCTGTTTCCCTTGATCCGCACGGCGGTGTGTAAGCGACCCAAAGTCCGGCCACTCGTTCCCGGAGGTGAAGCGTTCCTTGGCCCCTCGGGGGCGTAGGCGGATTTCAGGTTCTCCACCGTCGCGATCTGCGGCTCCTTCTCTTCCTCGGTGGCACGGATCACTTCCTCGCAATGCTATCGTTTCATGGTAAGCGCCTGCGGCAACAGCAGCATGAAGGGCAGACAGCGGTCCCATTGCAAGCTACCCCAATCCGGTCCGACAGCGGCAAGTGTATCGTAGTAATCGTCGAGGTTGCGGATCAGGTAGCGTTCGCTGCGGATGCTCCATGCGATCGGGCCGATGTGGCTCTCGAGGAACCACTTCTCCAATAGACGGCCGGTGCGTCCATTGCCGTCGATGAAAGGATGCACCTTGACGAAGACGAGGTGCAGGAGCGCGGCGAAATAGAACGCCTCTTCGATTGTGAGCTTCTGATCCAAGAGCGTACCGGTCTCCTCCATCAGCTGGTCCATGAGCGATGGCACCAGGCTCTGATGCGGGGCCATGTACACGGTGGTGATGGCATTGCCCACCTTAACGCCCTTTGTGCGCCAGGCGCCACGATCGTTGGCGTTGACGAGCAATGCTGATGCGATGCGGTGCGCTTCGAGCAGGTTGGCGATGTTGAGCGGGTTCACTTGAGCGAAGCGGTAGGCGCTCACCAGATCGGCCACTTCCTGCACATCGCGCGGTCTGGGCCCGCTCCCAGCGGCCTCCATGGTGCGTTTGAAAAGGTCGAGGGTGACCTTGCTGCCCTCGATCTGGCTGCTGGCCACGGCGCTCTCATACAGGTTGAGCAGGTCAGCGCCGCCACCGTTGCGCTCCTCGGCGAGCGTGGCGATAAGCTCAGCGAGCGGCAGGTTCAGCTGTGCGCGATATGCTGGCAGGTATGTGTTGACTAGCAGGGCCACAGGCATGTGTTCATCTTGGTGATGCTGAACAGCACTACATGTTCCTTCTGTACTGCCCCCCCACCTCGAATCCCGCTCCAGCGTCCGTACGCCTCGTTCCTCGGCCACGGTCGCTACGGCGGGACTTCGCTTCGCTCAGCATGATGGTCATCACAAACCGATCAGTGGCACATCGTATGCCCGGAACTGCGCATCCACGGTGATCAGGTGCATGCCTTCATGCTTCGCCTGCCCGATCAGCATCCGGTCGAACGGGTCTCGGTGGTGCAGCGGCAGTGCCGAAGAAGCAACAATGTGTGGGATGTCCAGCGGGAGTATCTGGAATGCTGCCTCAGTGATCGTGCTGAGGAATACATCCAGCGGCTTACGTAAGGGCAGCTTGCCAATGCTATGCTTCAGTCCGATCTCCCAGAAGGAGACCATGCTGACGAACGCTTCATTGGCCTCGGATCGGATGGCCTGCTCGGCCGCTTTCGGCAATGCTTGGTCGCCCGCCTGGAACCAAAGCAGGACGTGCGTGTCAAGCAACAGCTTCATTCCATGTACTCCTTGAAGTCATCCAAGGGTGCATCGAAGTCTGCTGGCACGGTGACCATGCCTTTGGCCAGGCCGGGCACCGGTGTCTTGCGCTTCTCCTTCGGCTCGTTGCCCTGACGGCGCCGCATCAGGAACTCGATGAAGTCGAGCACCTGCTGGCGAACATCCTCCGGAAGGGACGACAGTTGGATGTAGTTGTGCGCCGAGGCCATGACACGAAGTTAAGACAGAGCCGGGTACCCAGTCACATATTCCTTCTGTACTGCCCCCCACCTCAAATCCCGCTCAGCATCCTCATCATCACATGTTCCTCCTATACTGCCCCCCCACTTCGAACATCGCCGCCGTAAGCTGACCCAGCGAGCAGTACTTGCACGCCTCCATCAGCACCGCGGACATATTCTCGTTCCGCACCGCCGCCTGTTGCAGGTCTTTCAGGGCTTTGGCGGCTTCGGGGGCGTAGGCGGCTTTCAGGTTCTCCACCGTCGCGATCTGCGCTTCTTTCTCTTCTTCCGTGGCACGGATCATCCGCCGTACGGCGGACAGGATCGTCGGTGAGCCTTTGCTGCGGAGGAAGGTGTTCACGCCGATGACCATGGCGTTCTTCACGCGTTGGCCGTCACCTTTCGTCGAACCGATCGCCGTTGCGGTGCTGGCATCTTCGGCAGCTTCCCCGCGTAGAGCGTCTCGAACCGGAAGCACATCTCCCAATCATCCCAGTACACATCCACATTGCGGTGCAGCTTGAACTCCCGGAAGCGCAGGACATCCAAATACTGGCTGTTCATGGGATTTTGCCCGGCCGCGCTGAGGAAGGGATGGAAGTCTATCTCGCTCACATGGCCATCGGTGAAGGCGAATCGAATGATGTAGTCACCCATATAGGTGGCCTTCTTGATACGGACGTCCTCAGCGATCTTCATTTGATCCGGCGGGTTATGCGCTCAGGCTTGATGCGCTTGTGTTCGACGTAGAAGGCGGTCCACTTGGCGACGATGTCGCTCTTCATGGCCCGTACGAACGCCTCGGCCTCGCGCTGTTCCTTTTCATTCAGCATGGCCGCCCCGCGTTTAGCCCGCCAACGCAGTTCAACCAGATTGCCCTCCACGATGATGAGCATGACGATACCCTCGCGGTCGCCATGCCGCACATGAAGATGCATGGGGTCATGATCGTCGCTGTAGAACAGAAAGATGAGACCGAAGTACTCGTACAGCTTGGGCATTTCCTCAAAGTTAACCTCCCACGCTACTGCTACATATTCCTCCTGTACTGCCCCCCCACCTCAAACATCGCCGCAGTCAGCTGCCCCAGCGAGCAATACTTACACGCCTCCATCAGCACCTCGAACATATTCTCGTTGTGGACCGCCGCTTGTTGCAGGTCCTTCAGGGCCTTGGCGGCTTCGGGGGCGTAGGCGGCCTTGAGGTTCTCCACCGTTGCGATCTGCGCCTCCTTCTCCTCTTCCGTGGCACGGATCACTTCCTTCGGCAGGATCGTCGGTGATCCTTTACTGCTGAGGAAGGTGTTCACCCCGATGATCGGGTATTCGCCGGTGTGCTTCAGCGTTTCGTAGTAGAGACTTTCCTCCTGGATCTTGCCGCGCTGGTACATGGTCTCCATGGCGCCCAGCACGCCGCCACGCTCGGTGATGCGGTCGAACTCCGTCAAGACCGCTTCCTCAACGAGGTCTGTCAACTCTTCAATGATGAATGACCCCTGCAGCGGGTTCTCGTTCTTGGCCAAGCCGAGCTCCTTGTTGATGATGAGCTGGATGGCCATGGCGCGGCGCACGCTTTCCTCGGTGGGCGTGGTGATGGCCTCGTCGTAGGCGTTGGTGTGGAGCGAATTGCAGTTGTCGTAGATGGCGTACAGCGCCTGGAGCGTGGTGCGGATGTCGTTGAAGTCGATCTCCTGCGCGTGGAGGCTGCGGCCGCTGGTCTGGATGTGGTACTTCAGCATCTGGCTGCGCTCGTCGGCGCCGTAGCGGTGCTTGAGCGCCTTGGCCCGTTGGGTGCCACGAAGTCCACCGAGCAGCGCCACTGCGGCGGAGCCGCTGCCCTGCGGGTGAGCGCCGCTCATTCGCCCATACTTCGTTGCTTCCTCGGTCAGCTACCTATGGGTAGCCTCCCTTCGTTGCGCCTCGTCTGGCCGAACGATCGTCACTCATGGCATCTGCCCGGCGAACTCCGAGGCACCCCGGCGGCGCGCCACACGGCCCATCACGGCGTACTCGGGGTCCATGCCGTTGCTGAAGAAGAAGCTCAGGTTGGGCGCGAACGCGTTGATGTCCATGCCCCGGCTCAGGTAGTACTCCACGTAGGTGAAGCCGTTGGCCAGGGTGAAGGCGAGCTGGCTGATGGGGTTGGCGCCGGCCTCCGCGATGTGGTAGCCGCTGATGCTGACGCTGTAGAAGTTGCGGACCTTCTGGTCGATGAAGATGGTTTGGGCGTGCCCCGGCTCAAATGCAGCCGGGTCGCGTGCTACGCTTTAGCCGGACTTGTCAGGGCCAGCGGCTGCGGCGCTCCGGGGGCTCCTTCGTCGCCTCCTCATTGCTCGCATCCGCAAGGCCCTGCCTGCGCCGGGCTGCCGCTTCGCCCGCTCACGCAGGCACAAGCCGCTGACGGAGTATCAGCTATTTTCCGCAGGTTCCGATGACGAGGCTCTTATCCATCATCCTGTTGGTGCTGGCCTGTATGCCATTGACTGCGCAACGCCAGGTCGACCCGCTCGCGGCGATCCGGCGCATGGAAGCGGAAGGCGAGGATGACTACCAACGCAGTGACATTGGCGAAGCCGAACGCTTGTGGACCGACGCCCTGCACCAGCGCCAACAGGTCTTTGGCGACAGTTCTGCCGAAGCCGCCGTGGGATACGCCTATCAGGCCCGATACCACAGCTACTTGTCCGGCCCACAAGCCGAACACGGAGCTAGCGCCTGGGATATGGCCCAACGGGCGCGACGGAAGCTCGGAAGTACAGGTCGAATCATCTCCGGAGAACACTTACTCGTACTGCGTGAATACGCCTATGCATACAAGATCTCTCCAACGAGTGCCCATTTCGAGAAGCATGACCACCTGGATCGAACGCGGGAGTTCTTTCGCGAGGCTTTGCGTTCGGCGGTCAGGGTGCAGGACACCACGTGGACAGCGCAGATCCATCACGACATCGGCAACACCTTCACCGATGAAGCGGGATATTACCATGCTACCTGGCCCCGATCGCGGATCCGCAGTTTGGTCGATAGTGCCTTGTCGCACTACCACCACTCGACGGACCTGATGATCCGTCAACATCGCGGTCTCAGCGAAGCGGTGATGATGGACCATCTATGCACCGGGCTTCTATACAAGGACGCTTATGGGACTGACAGCACCGCGCAGGCCGTTGCCGCTTTCGATCGTGGGTTGATGGTGATGCTTCATGCGGCTGGAGGAAGTATGAACAGCGATCCACTCGCCTTCGACCCCAGGGTGGCCAACAAAGCGCAGATGGTGGAGTTGCTCTACCTGCGTTCACTTTGTTTGGCTCCTCAGTATGAGGAGCACCGGGACGCTACCCGGATCCGTCTCGCCCTCCAAAGTCTTGAAGCGGCGGTGCCTTACTGGCAGGCCATGCTGCTTGAGTACCAGAGCCCCGATATCTACAAGGTGATCGGCAGTTACAGCCACTTCCCGTTCAATTATGGCACCTACCTGGCGGCCGAGTTGTATCTGCTCGAGCATGATGAGAAACGGCTGGAGCAATCCGTGAAGTGGAGCGATATGAACCGCGACGGTCAGGAGCAACGCGAACTACTGTTGAGCGGACGAACAGCCATTGCACGACAAGGGCGCACCTCCGCATTGATGGAGCACCGCCCGCCCCATGGCACCGCGTGGATTTCCTACCACGCCTATCCACGGGCACTAGCATTCATCATAGACGAACACGGCACGCGGATCATGGGTCTTCAGTCGGCGACGGAAGAGCCCTATCCATTCACGGAGCGCATCGCGGCCTTGAACGATGCCATGCGGTCTAATGATGTGCGGACGTACAAGCGCGTCGCTTACGACCTGTACTCATTCCTGCTGGCCCCGCTGTCGACCAACCCACCGTATTCGGAGCTTGTCATCGTGCCTGCTGGTCCGATGGAGCGCATTCCTTTCGAGGCCTTGGTACGCGATACCGTTCAAGGCGCCGATTGGGGCGAACTGGACTACTTGCTCCGGAGCGTGCGTATCCGTTATGCGCGGACCCTAGATGAGGCTTCGCAACCGACGCTACAGTTCTCGATGGATGGAGCACGGTGGGCTGTGGTTCAGGCCCACGATCGGTCGGAGCTGCCTTTCGCCGAACAGTTGGTGGAGCGCATGGCACGAATTTTCGACAACTCCACGTCGATCAAGAATCCCAATGCTTCCGAATTGCGCGTCCTGTTGCGCGATCGGGGTATGCTGCACCTCGCAGCGCATGCCGAAGCGCCATCGACGCCGGATGCAATGCCATTCATTGCGCTGAGCGATGGTCCGTTCACGATAGCCGCGATCGACAGCACAGGTTGCACTAACCCGCTTGTCACGCTGAGCACCTGTTCCAGCGGCGATGGCCCTGTCTTCATTGGTGAAGGTGGTTTGAGCCTCGGTCGTGCGCTTCTGCGCGGTGGCGCGCACATGGTGGTGCAAACATGTTGGCCAGTGGACGACCAGGCGACGAGTGAATTGCTTACGCGCATGTATGATCTCATCCACGACGGAGCTTCAGTAGCCAACGCGCTGCATGAGGCCAAGCTCGACCATCTGCTCAAGCACGCCGCTGATCCACTGGCGAACCCGTTCTATTGGAGCGGCGTCATCGCCGTTGGCGTGGACCAGCGCACGGAAGGAACATCCCCTAGATGGTCGTGGCTTGCTGGCCTAGCCCTCACAGTCCTGCTGGGCGGAGTGATCTACAGACGCTTCAAGAGGCCCCGCGCGCGCTTCGATACATGAGGATCTTCCGATTGGGCAAGGTTGCCGAGCCTGGACCTTGCGGCATCGACATCGCCCTGTCGCAACGACAGGATGGCCCGCTGATATCGCGCACGATCACGGAAAATCGATGTCTCACCTACACCGCTAAATTCCCTGTCCGCTATGCCGTAGTCTCCATTCCGCATTGCGATGACACCCGCGAAGTAGGTGAGCGTATCGTTTCCCGGGGTGGCCATGAGCGCCTGCTCGATGAGCCGTTCGCTCGCATCAAGGTCGTCCTGCTTGTAGGCGTTCATGATCGCGTCCATACGCGAACCTTCACTGCCCATGAGCACCGGAAGGCCCGGTTCGATCAGTCGGAACTCCTCAGCCAATTCCTGCGGCGTGCTCCGCGAAGGCAGCAGCCACCACGTTAGCGGACCAATCACCAAAACCGCTGCTGCGGCCCACCACCACCGCGCTATTGCGGATGTGCCATGCGTATCGCCCTCCGCATCAGCGGCCATCAATTCGCTTCGGAGCCGTTCCTCGCCCAGGGTCCTCAATCCGCCAATGGTGCGCCGTGCGGCCTCGACGTCTGCTCGCAAAGCGGGGTCAGCTAAAACCTCCGCCTCGAACGCAGCGCGATCCGTCGGCTTTAGGTCGCCCTCCACATAGCGGATGACGCGCTCCATGCGTGGATCCATGGCGTCCGCTTTCACAGCAGCAGAATTTTGGCCGAGCGCACCAGGGCGATCAGGCGTTGCAGGGCGAAGTGCTTCTTCTTCTTCGCCACGTTGCGGTTCTTCAGACCTAGAGCCTCGGCTACGGCGTCCATGTCCTTGCCTTCGAGGTAGTACAGTTCTAGCACGCGGCGGTCATCAGGCTTCATTTCCGCGAGGCGCTGACGCACAAGTTCCGCTGTGGCTTCCCTTTCCTGGTGCTCCATGGCATTGGTAGCGAGCGCCTCGTCCGGGATACCGTGGAACTCCTCGTTCAGGTCCTCCTGTTTGCGCAGAACCCGCAGGCGCGTGAGCAACTGGTTTCGGCCCACGGCGAAGAGGTAGGTGCGCAGCGAACAGTTTAGACTCGACAAGTCGCCGCCCTGCGCTTTGCGATAGAGCACGATCACAGCTTCCTGGAAAGCATCACACGCCTCCTCCTCACGCACGGCGTAGTGCTGCCTCGCCCACTTCACAAAGGCGCCACGGTGCTCGGTATAGAGCGCGCGGTACCAAGCGTGGTGGGCATCTACGGGGATCCGGAGGGTTGGCTCCATGGAGAGGGCAAGGTAGGCCGGTAACCTTTTCGAGGGCACAGCTACTAACTCCGAGCGACCTGATTCTCCAAGTACAGACGAGATCGATGACCATGAAACGTCCCACCCTTCACTCACCCAACAGTGGACTCCACATTCTTCTTGCCATGCTGCTTCTCTTTGCGAGCTGCACTGACCATGTGCGCCTGTGCACGATGAACGACGTGACCAGCTACTTCGCTGAGCACTCGCTTGGTCATGGTGGATGCACATACGTCTTCTCAGCAGATGGGACATTCACAGCTACCCCGCAGTCGTTTTCAGGATCGGAGAACAACGATCCCGTTGAAACCTATCACGGGACATGGAGGCTGGAATCAATCGACCGCAATTGCGAGGGTCGTCTTCTTGAAGCAAAACAAGGAATTGCATTGACCTTCACAACGCAAGGGCGCTATACCGAAGGTTACCAGTCCAATGGATTCGGATACGTGCCGGGAGTGGGTATCCACCTGTCCGGTGTGATAAACCCATTCAACGGCTACATCGTTTTCAAAAACCACAACCCCAACCCCGGTACATACTTCAACGATGCTGGGGAGTGGAAGAGCGGATCGAAAGACATGACCATTCAAATCGAGCGAAAATGAAGTTCTGGACCTTACTCAGCCTGACCATGAGCCTGACTGTTCGCGCCCAGTCTCCCTGCCTCGTCGCCAGCTATCCCCTCGATGGCAACGCCATCGATACGACCGGGAATGGACATGATGGCACAGTCTTCGGCGCAACCCTCGCCACGGATCGCTTCGGCAACGCGAATAGTTGCTATCTGTTCGATGGGATGGACGACTTCATCCGGCTGAACGGGCCATTCAGTTCGAACAGCGGTACGGTGATGGCGTGGATAAACATGTCGGACATGTCAGCGCTCAACCCTGTATTCGTTGGTCGCGATACCACCATGAACGGGGTCGGTGTGGAAATGGACGTCGATCCGGACTCAGGGGCAGATGCCAGCCGACTCTCCTACGGTCTCGATCAGCGTGACTGTGTTGGAGGTGGATGCAATGTCTTCTTCGAGATCGGAGATCCGCAACTCGCTCCCAACACCTGGCACTATATCGCCATGGCCTCGGATGGATCCGAGGTGACCCTCTACATCGATTGCCAGCCCGTTTCGACCTACTTCGGCAGCTGCGGTAATGGCGGCGGGCTGTGGTTCGACGACCTGTGTAACGATATCGTTTGGATGATAGGTCGGCATAAGCGGCCACTTTCCGAGCATTTCTTCACCGGCCGCATTGATGATGTGCGCATCTACGATTGCGCACTCACGGCGTCAGAGATCGCCGACATGTGCGATCTGAATACAGCCCTGTCCACCATTGCGGTCCAACCCCAGGTGCGCGTGTTCCCCAATCCGACAACTGGCCAGATCACCGTCAGTGGCTTCGCATCCAACCCACAGGGCGATGTTGCCGGTCTTGCGAGCTTCGTTTCGCAGGTCCGCATCGAGGTAAAAGATGTGACTGGCCGTTTGGTGCTTGTCGAGACCTTGAAGGATACGCGGCAAGTTCAACTTCAATTGAACGAAGCGAGCGGTGTCTATATGCTGAGCGTGCAGGTCGGTGATACCAAGTCATCGTTCCAGGTAGTCAAGCAATAGCCAAGAACGAGATTCTGCAATTCGCGTTAGGGACAGCAGCGGGTAGCCCACAGCGAGGAACGAGCGAGGACTACAAGCGAATGGCCCGACGGCGAGTCATCGAGCCGGAACGCCCAATCCTCCTACATATTCCTCCGGTACTGCCCACCAACTTCAAAAAGCGCGTTCGTTAACTGCCCCAGGCTGCAATACTTGCACGCCTCCATGAGCGCCTCGAACATGTTCTGATTCTTCACGGCGGCGTCCTGCAGTTTCTTCAGCCACTCGGTACTTTCGTTCGCATAGGCGGTTTTCAGGTTCTCCACCGTGGCGATCTGCGCTTCCTTCTCTTCCTCGGTGGCGCGGATCACCTCCTTGGGCAGGATGGTGGGTGAGCCCTTGCTGCTGAGGAAGGTGTTCACGCCGATGATCGGGTATTCGCCGGTGTGCTTCAGCGTCTCGTAGTACAAGCTCTCCTCCTGGATGCGGCTGCGCTGGTACATGGTCTCCATGGCGCCCAGCACGCCGCCGCGCTCGGTGATGCGGTCGAACTCGGCGAGCACGGCTTCTTCCACCAGGTCGGTGAGCTCCTCGATGATGAAGCTGCCCTGCAGCGGGTTCTCGTTCTTGGCCAGGCCGAGCTCCTTGTTGATGATGAGCTGGATGGCCATGGCGCGGCGCACGCTCTCTTCGGTGGGCGTGGTGATGGCCTCGTCGTAGGCGTTAGTGTGCAGGCTGTTGCAGTTGTCGTAGATGGCGTAGAGCGCCTGCAACGTGGTGCGGATGTCGTTGAAGTCGATCTCTTGCGCGTGGAGGCTGCGGCCACTGGTCTGGATGTGGTACTTGAGCATCTGGCTGCGCTCGTCGGCCCCGTAGCGGTGCTTGAGCGCCTTGGCCCAGAGGCGGCGCGCCACGCGGCCCATCACGGCGTACTCGGGGTCCATGCCGTTGCTGAAGAAGAAGCTGAGGTTCGGCGCGAAAGCGTTGATGTCCATGCCGCGGCTCAGGTAGTACTCCACGTAGGTGAAGCCGTTGGCCAGCGTGAAGGCGAGCTGGCTGATGGGGTTGGCGCCGGCCTCCGCGATGTGGTAGCCGCTGATGCTGACGCTGTAAAAGTTGCGGACTTTCTTGTCGATGAAGTACTGCTGCACGTCGCCCATGAGCCGCAGCGCGAACTCGGTGCTGAAGATGCAGGTGTTCTGCGCCTGGTCTTCCTTCAGGATGTCGGCCTGCACGGTGCCGCGGACCTGTTGCAGCGTTTCGGCCTTGATCTTCTCGTAGACGTCTTTCGGGAGGACCTGGTCGCCGGTGATGCCGAGGAGGAGCAAGCCCAGACCATCGTTCCCCGCAGGTATGTCTCCGTGGTAGCGAGGTCGAGGTGAATGGTGAATGGGAGTTGGTGAATGGGAAAAGCCGCGCCCTCCATTCGCCATTGACCATTCGCCATTCGCCTTCTCCAACTTCTCCCAGCGCTCCTTGATCTTCTTCTCCACCTCCTTCTCCAACCCGTGCTCCCGTATGTACTTCTCACAGTTCTGGTCGATCGCCGCGTTCATGAAGAAGCCGAGCAGCATGGGCGCGGGACCGTTGATGGTCATGGACACCGAGGTCTTCGGGTCGCTGAGGTCAAAGCCGCTGTAGAGCTTCTTGGCATCGTCGAGGCAGCAGATGCTCACGCCGCTGTTGCCCACCTTGCCGTAGATGTCGGGACGACGGCCGGGGTCGTTGCCATAGAGCGTCACGCTGTCGAAGGCGGTGCTGAGGCGCTTGGCGGGCATGCCCTGGCTCACGTAGTGGAAGCGCTTGTTGGTGCGCTCGGGGCCGCCCTCGCCGGCGAACATCCGCGCGGGGTCCTCGCCGGTGCGCTTGAACGGGTAGATGCCCGCGGTGTAGGGGAAGAAGCCGGGCGTGTTCTCCTGCATGGCCCAACGCACCTTGTCGCCCCAGCTGCGGAACTTCGGCAGCGCGACTTTCGGGATCTTCAGGTGACTGAGGCTCTCGCTGTGGTTCGGCACCTTGATCTCCTTGCCTCGCACGGTGTAGGTGTAGAACTCGCCGGAGTAGCGTTCCTCCTCGGCCTTCCAGTTCTGGAGCATGGACCAGAGGTGGGGATCCAGGTCTTTCTTCAGTTCTTCGAACCTTTGAATGAGGAAGTCGACTGAGTCCGTAAGTCGTGAGTCGTGAGTCGCTTTCGCGCCCGACTCGTGACTCAGGGGCCTCGGGACTTCCGACTCCAAAAGGTCAGTGCCACCGAAGGTGAGTACAGCCGAATACAACCCGTACAGCTTGTCCGCGATCTCCGCCTGCTTGCGCACCTTGCCATCATACCTCCGATTGCTCTCGCTGATCTCGCTCAGATAGCGGCTCTTGGCGGGCGGGATGATCCACACCTTCTCGCTCATCTCGTCGTGCGCGTGGAAGCTGCTATCGAGCTCGATGCCGGTCTTCTCCTTGATCTTGCGCATCAGCCGCGCGTAGAGGGCGTTGGTGCCGGGGTCGTTGAACTGGCTGGCGATGGTGCCCACCACGGGCAGGTCCTCGTCCTTGGCGTCCCACAGTTGGTGGTTGCGCTTGTACTGCTTCTTCACGTCGCGCAGGGCATCGAGGGCGCCGCGCTTGTCGAACTTGTTGATGGCCACCACGTCGGCGAAGTCGAGCATGTCGATCTTCTCCAGCTGCGTGGCCGCACCGAACTCGGGCGTCATGATGTAGAGCGAAACATCACTGTGATCCAGGATCTCGGTGTCGCTCTGGCCGATGCCGCTGGTCTCCAGCACCACCAGGTCGAAGCCCGCTGCCTTCAGGATGGCCACGGCTTCCTTCACGTGCTTGCTGAGCGCGAGGTTGCTCTGCCGCGTAGCGAGACTGCGCATGTACACCCGCTCGCCGCGGATGCTGTTCATGCGGATGCGGTCGCCCAGCAACGCGCCGCCGGTCTTGCGCTTGCTGGGGTCCACGCTGATCACGCCGATGGTCTTGCCGGGCTGGTCCAGCACGAAACGACGGATCAGCTCATCCACCATGCTGCTCTTGCCCGCACCGCCCGTGCCCGTGATGCCCAGCACCGGCGCCTTGCTGGCCGCGGCCTTCTTGTGGACCTCGTCGGCGATCTTCTCGAACACCTGCGGGTGGTTCTCCGCCGTGCTGATCAGCTTGGCGATGGCCGTCCAGTTCTGCGGGGTCAGCTTCTTCGCCTCACCGTTCACCTGGTCGCTCAGGTCGTAGTCGGCCTGCTCCAGCATGTCGTTGATCATGCCCTGCAGGCCCATGGCGCGGCCATCGTCCGGGTGGTACAGCCGCGTGATGCCGTAGGCGTGCAACTCCTCGATCTCGCTGGGCAGGATGGTACCCCCGCCGCCGCCGAAGATCTTGATGTGCCCCGCGCCCTTCTCCTTCAGCAGGTCGTGCATGTACTTGAAGTACTCCACGTGCCCGCCCTGGTAGCTGGTCATGGCAATGGCGTGGGCATCCTCCTGGATCGCGGTGTTCACCACATCCTCCACGCTGCGGTCGTGCCCCAGGTGGATCACCTCGGCGCCGGTGCTCTGGATGATCCGCCGCATGATGTTGATGGCGGCATCGTGACCATCGAACAACGAGGCGGCGGTGACCACGCGGATCTTGTGCTTGGGGACGTATGGAGGGGCTACGGCTGTTGACATGCCGCGAAAATACCGGTGCGCGGTCGAAAGCGTGAAATGGAAGGTGGGTTTGGGCGTGCCCCCTCGCACCCTTCGACTTCGCAGAGCCTCCGCTCAGGGTTCTCGGGGTCCGGCTCTTCGCTGTACTCCTCCCCCTCGCACCCTTCGACTCCGCTGCGCTACGCTCTGGGCCCTCGGGGTGCGGGGTGCCGCTGCGATCCGTCACGCGGGTTCAGTGCTCCACCCTTACACTTCGGTGCACCAACCACACCACACCCGGCGCGGAACATGGCTGCCGCCCTGAACGCGGCCGTCCCGTTCAACCCGTATCCGCTTATCCCATTTCGCACGAAGGCGTAGGCTAGAGATACGAAGGGATCACTACACAGGACGATACGGCGGGGGCGTTGCATAGCATGGGCTGCGGAACGATCACGACGGAGAAGTCATGCGGAAAGAGACCGAGTAGTTCGGCCTACGTCTTAGTGCGAATTGGGATCAGGGTTTCAGGAAGACCAACCGTTCCTTTCCCGCCACCAACGTATACATGCCCGAAGCAGCCGTGGTGTACCAGGCATCCATCCGCCCGCCATCGCCCGTGGCCAACAGCCGCCCGTGCCTGTCGAAGGCCTTCCAGTGCTTCACGTGCGTACCCAGTCGATCCTGGATGCTGCCGGCCGAGATGATCCCTTGCACGAGTGCCGGCACTTCCGCATGCCCGTGAACACCCGTCGTAACGGAGAGATCGAAGGTGGAGACCAGGAGGGTGGTGCTCTCGAAGAGGATGTTCAACGTGTCGTGTGTGGCCGCCGAGATCAGGTGGAGCATGCTTCCGTTCAGCAGCGCATCCTCCGGCATATCGTGCGTATCCGCGATGTCGTTCACCCAAGCCTCCCCGAGCACTGTGCCGGTGGTCGGGTCCAGCGCACGGATCATCACATCCTGGCCTTGGTCGAGGTGGCGGTCTGCTGGCGATACCAGCACCACATGGTCCTCATTCGCCAGGATCCGCGTGTTCGGGTACGCGGACGTCAGGTTCAGCGTGTCCATCCAAACGCGCCCGTTGCTCCTGGAGTAGGCGATCACGGAACCGCGGTCCAACGCCACCAAAATGCTGCCCTGGGACGGTACCACGGCCACGGAGGCCAGGTATGGCGAAAGGCTCAGGCTGTCCTCGAAGGACCACACGCTCTGCCCGGTGGTGGCCTCGGTCATCCGCATCAGCACCTTGCCCGCATAAGTGGTATGCACCGTGAGCATGGTATCGCCGGCCCATGGTACGGTCATGGCGGGCGAATTGACCACGAAGCCGGTGGTATCCTCCAGGTAGGCAGACCATTCCACGCTGCCATCCACGCTGTTGAGAACGACAAGCCGAGGCACGTCCGTGAACGCTCCGGGATGGTCCACCATGGCCGTGACCAACAGATGGCCCGCTGCGTTGAAGTTGGCGGAGAATTCGCGCCAAGGATGGCCGGTGGGGAGCTGCCAGCTCCCCGTGCCACCCGCGTGATCGTAGCGGAAGCCGTGCAGTGTTCCATTCTGGTAGGCCAGCACGAAGGCGGAGTCGCCCGCGCCATTGACCAGCGGACCGCACATCCGTGCCACGTTCTGCAGCCCGGCATCCACGGTCCAAGGCACCGTGCCATCCAGGTCGTACAACCGCGTGCGGACACCGATCCCAGCGCCGGATGCCACACGCTCGGCACCGATCATCGCATTCCCGAAAAAACTCCGCCCGCCCTGGTGGTACACGGTATCGCCCGACGATAGGGACCAGACCGGATCGCCTGTTGCGGCGTGGATCAGGCTGCTCTGGGAAATGTTCTCCCAGCTGTGGCCCACCAGCAAACTGTCATTCCGCACCGCCATGCCCACGGCCACGTCACCGTAGCCGGTCATGAATGTAGGCTCGGGGAAGCGGTGCTCCCAAAGCAACGGCAGTTCGGGTTGGGCCTGGACCACCAGCGCTGAAGCGGTCATGAACACCAAGAGCATTCTCATTCCATCCGAGTTGTTCATATCGTCGTTCGATCAGCAAGTTCGCAGGACATCACGCTCGTCCACGCGCAAAGTCCGATCCGTTGCACTATGGTGAGCACCGCCTCACGATCCCGTCCTCCACGGCTCATGCCACGCCTTCCCCACGACCCTGCAAGGAGTTCGTTACCGGCCCCATGCCGGTCACTTCCAGGATCTCCGTCTCGTACAAGGTAGGGGATCCAATGGCGAGCGAATGAAAGTATGAGTTGATCAGGCCGCCCGGGCGGGCTGTCCGCTGTGGTGGCCTGGCCCGGGCCGGCGTCACCGGGGCTGCGGGGTCCCTCCTACCGTCGGGCCTGCTCGCTCCACGGTGCTGTTGGCCCGGTCCTTCACCGGGCTGCCGCTGCCATCCCTGGCGGAGATCCCGTATGGAACGCTCACTCCCCTGAAGGATCCCTGAATCGCTCCATCGCCTTCCAATACACATGAGAAAGATCTCCCGCCTCCGGGAGCTCCAACAAGTAGGGCAGGAACCAGATCGGCACCAACGTGGGATCGATGTCCCAGAGCGTACCGTCATCCGTCCGCTTCATCTCGCAGAACAACTGGGCAGAACCGTGCTTCGAGTTGTCCCATAGGTAGGCATGGTAGGCGATCGATAGCGCTTCCGGCAGATTCGCCATGGTCCGATGGTAGCGGCTGATGATCTTGTCCTTCGGCACATCATGGCCACCCTGTTTCACGCGGATATCCTTCACCCGTTGGACGTTGATCGCAGGATCTTCCGTGGAAATGAAGTAGAGGTACACCTTGTAGCCCATTGCTTTGGCCCGCTTCATCAGTTCCAACTTGTTCGGGTGACTGAACACCGTCTCGAGCGAGAACTTGCGCTTCGCAGTGAGCAGCTCATCGTACAGGAACTGCGCGATCAGCTGGGCCACACGGTCCTTTGGCAGTGAAGGTTTGGAACGTACGCGATCGCTGGTCCAGACCACGCCATGCTCCAGGTCCTTCAGCATGAACTCCTTGTCCAACAGACCGGAAGCGGCCGCAAAGGCCAGGAAGCGTTCGGCATCAAGTTCAAGCTCGAAGGGCGCAAGGTCGTAGCCCTTGCCGAGGGCCTTCGCAATGTCATCCGCGTTGATGTACGCACCCAGATCCACGGGACGGCCGTTCACCCGGGCCTTGCGTACCGCATTGATGATGGTCGTCTTTCCGGACCCGTTCGGCCCAGCGAACATCCGCAAGCGCAGCGATCGCGCCATGGCCGTTCAGGCAGCAGGAAGCTTGATCCGCTTCACCCGCTTGGTCACCTTGCCGGACTTGTCCACCTTCACCAGCCAGCCTTCCTTCACCACCAGCAGTTCATCCACGTGATCGAAAGCAGAACGGCTCGCGGACTTGGTGGCTGTGGTAGACACGCGACGCAGGGTCTTGCTCGTGAGCGGCGCTTTGGCTGCCTTACGAGGATTGCGGGCCGTTTTGGTCTTTGATGCCATGGTCGAAAGTTACGGAACCGACGGACCACTGCGGAACGAGGAACATGAGGCTTACGTTCATCGAGTTGGCCAAGGTAGCATCCCCTCATCCGCGTCCGGCCCGTACATTCGTTCATCATGCGCACAGCCCTCCTCCCCCTGGCCTTGCTCCCCCTGCTGGCCACCGCTCAGATCCCCAACGGTGGCTTCGAAACGTGGGTGGATCAAGGATCATACCTGGACCCGATGGGCTGGCTCACCTACAACGAGATCCCCACGGTCGGTGGCCCCACGGTGGAACAAGGCACACCGGGCCACCCCGGCGGCTTCCATGCCGTGATCACCACGCGCCAATCCCCGGGCGGCGTCATGGCGATCCAAGGTTGGCTCTCGGTCGGCACATCCTCCAGCCATGCCGGCTTCCCCTATGCCCAACGCCCCGCCATGCTCACCGGCCAGTGGCAATACGGCATCCAACCCTTCGACACCGCCCAGGTCCAGGTGGCGCTCAGCAAGTGGAACAGCGTAACGTCCAGTACCGACCTCATCGCATTCGGCTCATTGGAAGTGACGGGTACACTGGCCACCTGGCAGGCATTCTCCGTTCCCCTCGACTACCTCGGCACCGGCATCCCGGACACCGCCTTCATCCAGATCGTCTCCAGCACCAACTTCCTAGCGCCCGTGCCCGGCAGCTTTGTCAAGGTGGACGATCTCGCGTTCTCCGGATCGACCGGTGTGGGAGAGCAGGATCCCTCCACACGCATCCATGTCTTCCCCAACCCCGGCACCACCCACTTCTCGCTTTCCCTCCCGCCCGGCCCGCACACCATCACCCTCCTCGATGCCACCTGCCGCGTGGTGCTTCAACAGCGCACCACCGATCCCCGCCCGTTGGTATCCACGGAAGCACTTCCGGCCGGGCTGTACCGCATCAGCGTCCGCGATGGTTCCGGCAGGTTGACCGGCACAACGTGGGTGAAGGAGTAGCACGGCGCGATCACATGCCGGATCAGAAGCCCCGATCGCATGGGGTCGGTTCAGCGTTACGTTCGCTCTTCATCACATTCATTCGGTATGCGCCTGTTCGCCTTCCTCGCCATGCTGCTTCCGTTGTGGGCCCCGGCCTGCACCGCCTTCATCCTCCACAATGGGGGGCGGACCTTCGTGGGCAACAACGAGGACTCGTGGTGTGTGGAAGGCCGCGTGCGCTTCGTGCCCGGCGAGGCTGGCCGGCTCGGCGCAGTGTACTTCAGCAGTTGGCGGGGGCATCCATACCTGCCCTGGACGGACCAACTGGGCATGAACGAGGTCGGACTCGTGTTCGACGGGCTCACGGTCCAGCCGATGGACGTAGCGCCTTCGCCGGGCAAGCCGCCGCTTGAGTTCAATGCGCTGACCAACCGCATGCTGGAGCAGTGCCACGACGTTCCGGAAGCGGTGGCCTTCCTGCGGAAACATGACCGGATCCTCCTGCATCAGAGCATGATCTTCCTGGCAGATGCGCAGGGCCGTTACGCGGTGGTGCAGAACGACACCATCCTGCTGGGCGACGAGCCGTACTTCGCGGTGGGCAACTGGCGGCTGGCACGCGATACGGACATGGACGCCATTCCCATTCCGCGCCTGCAACAAGGTCGTACGCTCCTCGAGGCGGGTGTTGCGCCTACGGTGGACGGCGCGTGGTCCGTGTTGGAAGGCATGAAGTCCTGCCGGAAGTTCCTGGGGAACGGCACCTTCTTCAGCACGCTCTTCGAACCTGACAGCGGCCTCGTGCACCTGGCTTTCTATCACGACTACGAACACCGGATCACCTTCGATCTGCACGCGGAGCTGCGAAAGGGCGCGCACACGCTGGACCTGCCTGCACTCTTCCCCCCGAACAAGGCCTACCAAGCGCTGCAGGCGTACCGCACGCCCTTCCACCAACGCTGGCTGTTCCAAGGGTTGATGGCCTGTGGCGTGGCGGCTGTGCTGTGGGGCCTCATCCTCGGCGTGTGGGTGCTCATGAACGGGCTGCGTCGGATCCGTAGGCTGCCGGTGCGTACGAGTTGGCCGTTGGTGGTGGCCGGTCTCGGGCTGGTGACCTTGGTGGGGCTGGTGGCCGTGCTACTCACGCTGGAAAAGGTCTTCTACTTCGGCCTGGGCGATGTGCATCCCGCGCTGGCCTCGCTGCCGTATTTCCTGCTCGTGGTGGCGGTGGTACTGATCCTTCGAGCGCATCGGTATCGGAGCAAGCGCTGGCCGCTACTGCCGGCGCTGGCCCTCTTGCTTCCCGCACTGGCCGGGTGCGCATACTGGGGCTTCTTTCTACCGCATTGAGCGGTGGGACTTCCGTATCGGGTTTAATCGCCGCACTACGGCGTTTTCTGTCATGCTGACTGCTCTGTCGGGGGCTGCCGTGGCCTCGAAGCCATGTCCTTCCCTTGGTTCCAAGTTCCCGTTAGACCAGCGCCTCATCCCGGAACACGTAGCGCTTCTCCCCGGTCATCGGGTCCTTATCCACTTTCGGTTTGGCGAAGACCTTGTGCGCCAGGTACAGCGCGATCGCTCCAGTGGAAATGCTCAAGAGCCTACCGGATATGGTCCACGGATCGCCGCCATCCTTCACGAAAAGGCTCAGATCGCGCATCAACCCGAACACGCCCACTACGTTGCCCCAGCCCACCCACTCGAACACCTGCCCCTGCCAGCGGTAGAGGCTCCACCCCATGAGCAATGTGGCAATGGGGATCAGGCTCAGGTAGGCCGTCGCTTGATCCAGGTGGACCCCGCTGCTGAAGACCTGCCGCAGGATACGCAGTACGGCGGAGAGCACGATGATCGCCAGCAGGGCGAGGTGCAAGGTGCGGTACTTCTCACGTGCATACGAGGTGGGCATGTAACGCAGCCATTCGGCCAGCTTCCCCGGCTTCACCTCGGGGAACTCCATCCGCAGGTTGTCGAACACCTGCTGCTTGGGTATGCCGAAGCCCAGCAGTTCCACCGCCTTGCTCTTGGCCGCCTTGTTGCTCATGGCAGCGCGAAGATCGGTCGGCGCTTTCATCCGCGCCCGCCGGTCAGCAGGTGCGCCGACCGTTCATCAACTCGTCTTCCGGTAGTTCAGCACGGCCCACACGTTCAGCACCACGGCCATGGCCGCCACCGCCAGCAGGTTCGGCAGGATGTCGCGGAAGGTGCTCGCCTTCAGGATCACCAACCGCATCACCTCGATCATGTGGGTCAGCGGGTTGAATCGTGTGGCGGTACGCGCCCAGTCCGGCATGCTGTCCAGCGGCGTGAACAGGCCGCCCATGAGGATGAAGATCATGAGGAAGAAGAAGATCACGAACACCGCCTGCTGCTGCGTGGTGCAATACGTGGAGACCAGCAGCCCGAAGCCCAGCACCGCCAGCAGGTACACGCCGATGAAGCCGTACAGCAGCAGCAAACTGCCCTGAGGAACGATGCCGTATATCAGGTAGGCCACCACCAGGCCGATGGTGAAGACCACGTTCGCCAGCAGCCAGAAGGGGATCAATTTGGCCAGGATGAAATCCCGCTTGCGGATGGGCGTGACGTTGATCTGCTCGATCGTTCCCGTCTCCTTCTCCTTCACGATGTTCAAGGCGCTCAACATGCCGCCGATCATGGTGACGAGGATCGCGAGGATGCCCGGGATGAGGGCGATCTGGTAGTTCCACCGGGGATTGAAGAGTCCTGAGGAGGTCACCGCGATGCCGGCCGGCGCGGCCGTGGGCATGAGGTCCAGCACCACCGAGCGGTTGAACCCGGCGATGATGGCCGTGAGGTACGCGCCTCCAACCCCGGCCTTCAGGCCATTGATCGCGTTCACGGCCACGAACACTTTTTCTCGGCCTTCACGAACGAGGTCCCGCTCGAAGCCTGATGGGATCTGCAGGATCAGGTCGGCCTCATCGGATTCGATCAACGCATACGCCTGGGCGTACGAGGCGGAGTGATCCACCAGGCGGAAGTAGCCCGAGCCCGTGATGCGGTCGATCATCTGCCGCGACAGGTCGGAGCGATCGTTATCCACCACCGCGAGGTCGATGTTCTTGAACTCGTAGTTCGCGGCCAGTGGCAGCACGATGAACTGCATGATCGGCGCGGCCAGCGAGATGGTCAGGATCGACTTGTTCCTAAATATCTGGCGGAACTCCTTCCGCAGCAGTACGGGCAACACGCTCATCGCTCGGAAAGTCTGATGTTGAACTTCTTCAGGCACACCGCGAACAGGAACAGCGTCATCCCCGAGAGCACCGCGGTTTCTTTCCAGATGCTGGAGAAACCCGCGCCCTTGATCATGATGTCCTTCACGATCACATAGTACCAGCGCGAGGGCGCCGCATTGGAGAGCACCTGCAAGGGCAGGGGCATGTTCTCGATCGGGAACATGAAGCCGCTCAGCATCATGGTGGGCAGCAGCAGCCCGATCAGCGAGGCGAACATCGCCGCTTGCTGGCTGGCCGTGACGATGGAGATGAGGATGCCGAGCGTGAGGCAGGTGGTGATGAAGAGCGTGCTCTCGGCGAGCAGCAGCGGCAGGCTGCCCCTGATCGGCAGGTCCAGCACGGTAACGCTCAGCAGCAGGATGGCCAGCAGGTTGATGAAGGAGAGGATCAGGTAGGGGATCGCTTTCGAAATGATCACCAGCGCGGGACGCATCGGCGAGACCAGCAGCACCTCCATGGTGCCCAGTTCCTTCTCCTTCACGATGGCCACGGCGGTCATCATCACGCACACCAGCAGCAGCACCATGGCCATCACGCCGGGCACGAAGTTGGGCGCGCCCCGCAGCTCCGGGTTGTAGAGCATGCGCGTCTCCGGCACGATCACGTACGGCGCGGCCATGCCATCGGCGAGGGAGAAGTCGGTGATGATGGCCGTGAGGTATCCCTCGATGGTCTGGGCCAGGTTGATGTCCGTGGCGTCGGTGAGGATCTGCACGGTGTTCCGGCCATCGTGCAGCAGGTCGCGTTGGAGATCCGCGGGCAGTACCAGTGCCGCCTTGATCCGCCCCGAGCGGAACGCATCGGTGATCCCCGTAGGCGGCAGGGAGTCGGTCAGCACGGTGAAGTAGCTGCTGGCCTCGATCTTTTCGATCAGCGCCTGCGACACGGCATCCTTCGCCTGGTCCACCACGATGATGCGTGTTTCCTTCACCTCATTGCTGAGCACGAAGCCGAACAACAGCACCTGCACCACGGGCATGCCGAAGAGGATCAGCAGCGTCTTGCGGTCGCGCAGCATGTGGCGGAACTCCTTGCGCACGAAGCTCAGGAGGTGGCTCAGGTGAGCGGACCGCTTCTTCTTCCCTTGCGTTGCCATGGTGCGCTATGCTCCGCCTCGTTTCGCCCCGCGGGCCAGTTCGTAGAAGACCGAGTCCATGGTGCCGGTGCCGAACTGCTTCTTCAGTTCCGTCGGCGTGTCCAGGGCGGCGATCCGCCCGTCCACCATGATCGACACGCGGTCGCAGTACTCGGCCTCGTCCAGGTAGTGCGTGGTCACGAACACGGTGATGCCCGCGTCGGCCGCCTCGTAGATCAGGTCCCAGAACTGGCGCCGCGTCACGGGGTCCACGCCGCCCGTGGGCTCATCCAGGAAGACGATCTGCGGCTGGTGGAACACGGCCACGGAGAAGGCGAGCTTCTGTTTCCAGCCCAGCGGCAGGGCGCCCACGAGCTTGTCCGCCTCCTGCACCAGGCCCAGCTTGGCGATGAGCTCCTCGCGCTTGGTGCGGATCCGGTCGCGCGACAGCCCGTAGATCCCGGCGAAGAACTCGATGTTCTCCGTCACGGAAAGGTCCTCGTACAGCGAGAACTTCTGGCTCATGTAACCGATGTTCCGCTTGATCCGCTCGGTCTGCGTGTACACATCGAAGCCCGCCACCGTGCCCTTGCCGGAGGTGGGGATGGACAGCCCGCAGAGCATCCGAATAGCCGTGGTCTTGCCCGCCCCGTTCGCGCCCAGGAAACCGAAGATCTCGCCCTTGTTCACGCGGAAGCTCACGGCATCCACCGCCACGAAATCGCCGAAGCGCTTGGTGAGGCCATCGGCCACGATCGAATGCGGGGTTGCGGTGGTGCTCATGCCTTCTTCTCCAGCGTGAACTTGATGAACACATCCTCGATGGTCGGTATCGCGGGGCGCACCACCACGTCCGTGAGTCCCTGTGCGAGCAGGTGATCCTTGATCCGTTGCTCCATGTGGGTTGCCGTGGCAGGCACGGCCACATGCGCGAACTCGCCGGAGCCGTAGCAGCGGATGATCCCGTCCAGCTTGTTCAAGGCACGCAGGGTGGCCGACATGCTGCCGCCCTTCACCTGGAAGAGCCGGTCCGGATAGGCCGCCGTGATCGCCGCTGGCGTGTCCACCTGCAGGATGCGGCCCTCCTGGATCAGTGCGATGCGATCGCAGCGCGTGGCTTCGTCCATGTACGGCGTGGCCACCAGGATGGTGATGCCGTGCTGCTTCAACCGGGCGAGCATCTCCCAGAACTCCTTGCGCGACACGGGGTCCACGCCGGTGGTGGGTTCATCCAGAAAGAGCACCTCCGGCCGGTGGATCAGCGCGCAGCACAGGGCCAGTTTCTGCTTCATGCCGCCCGAGAGCTTGCCCGCGTAACGCTTCTTGAACGGCTCGAGCTGGACGTAGATGTCCTTGATCAAATGGTAGTTCTCCTCGATGGTGGTGTTGAACACCGTGGCGAAGAAGCCCAGGTTCTCCTCCACGGTGAGGTCCTGGTACAGGGAGAAGCGCCCCGGCATGTAGCCCACCCGGTCGCGGATCTCCAAGTAGTCCTTCACCACATCGAACCCATTGACACGCGCGGTGCCCGTGTTCGGCAGCAGCAGGGTGGTGAGCATGCGGAAGATGCTCGTCTTGCCCGCGCCATCGGGGCCGATGAGGCCGAAGATCTCACCGGGCTTCACGGCCAGCGAGACATGGTCCACGGCCAGGATCTTCTCCTTGCCGTACCACTTCGACAGGTCCGTGGCCTCGATCGCGAGCTCCATCACTGCGCTGCTTGCTGTTCCGTGGGCGGTCCGTCGAACCTCACTTCACCGTACATGCCGATCTTGATCAGCCCATCGTTCACCACCTTCACCTTGATCGCATAGACCAGGTTGGCGCGTTCGTTCTTCGCCTGGATGGTCTTCGGTGTGAACTCCGCGCGGTCGCTGATCCAGTCGATGGTGCCCGGATAGGTGCGGAGGGTGCCCTCGCCGCTGTCCACGAGCACGCTCACCGCCTCGCCCAGCTGTACCCGGGCGAACTGGTCGCCGGTGATGTAGGCCTTGAGGTGCATGGTGCCCAGGTCGGCGACCTTGAACAGGGGCCGACCGGCGGCGGTCATTTCCAGGGCATTGCTGTAGGTGGCCAGTACGGTGCCGTTCACCGGGCTGATGATGCGGCATTTGCTCAACTGATCCTCCACCTGCAGCAACTGCACACCGATCGTGTTGCCCTGCTCGGTGAGGGTGGTGCTGCTGGTGCGCAACAGGCTCCATTGCGCGGCGATCTGGGACTGCAGCACAGCGATCCGCGTGTTCGCATCATCCAGCTGTTTCTGGGAGGCCACTTCGCCCTTCACCAGGTTCTCGATGCGCTGCTTGTCCTGTTTGGCGCTCTTGAGCTGCTGCTCCAGCGCTTCCAGTTGCGTACGGATGTCGGGCTGCCCGGCGAGCACGGCCTTGCGGCTCTGCATCAGTTGGAGCCGCTGCAGATGGAGTTGGGTGCTGTCGATATGCCCCACCACCTGCCCGGCCTTCAGTTGGTCGCCCTCCTCGATGTCGAGCGCCATGATCTTGCCGGTGGCCTCGGCGGAAACGATGGTCTCCCGCGCCTCGAAGGTGCCCGAGGCATCGGACCGGTCGTTTGGGTCGGTGCATGCGGCCAAGGCCAGCGCGCAGCTCAGTGCGATGAACGTGTGGTTCTTCATGGTCCGTCGGTCAGTTCCCGTTCTGTGTGGCATAGCGTTGCAGGCTCAGGGCCAGCAGCACCTCGTGCAGGGCCTTGTTGCTTTCCGCCTCGCTCTCCTTGTTGATCGCGTTGATCAGGTCGCTCATGGAGCACAAGCCATTGTCGTACTTCAGCTGGTAGCCCTCCCTGATCCGCTTCTTCAGGGCCACGATCTCCTCATCGGCAGCAAGGATCGCACGGGCCTTTTCGACCTCGGCGTGCTCCTTCCGCAACTCAAGGGCGTTGTTGAACAGGAAGGTGCTTTCCTGGTTGGCGATGCGCTGCAGCCGCAGCTCGTGCAGCTTCCTGTTGTTGCCGTTGCGGTAGAGTCCCGCGGTGTTCCACGAAAGGCTGATGCCCGCGAACGCCAGCGAGGATATCTCGAACAGGCTCATGTCCATCGTCGGGGTGATGAGCATCCCGGCCCCCATCAGTCCCACCTTCGGCATCAGGGCGGTGCGCTCCAGGTCGCGCTGTGCCGTGGCGAGCGTACGCTGATGCTCGAACAAGCGGAGCTCCGGCCGTTGCCCCGGTACTGCGGTGACAGATGCGGACACCGCGGGCCGCTGCAGCGCGACGGTGGCTTCCAGCGGCTCGCCGATCAGGAGGGAGAGCATGTCCACATAGCCGGAGCGCACGTGGGCGAACTCGATCCTGCGCTGGCCCAGCAGGAGCAGTTCCGCGCGCACTTCATCCACGTCCGACCGCAGGGCGAGCCCTTCCTCCTTCGACAGCGCCAGCCGGTCCAGGTTGCGCTGCAAGGAAGCGGTGGCGATGTCCAGCTGGGCCAGTTGCGCATCGGTGACCAGGATGCCGAAGAAGAGCTGATCCACCCGCTCGCGCAGCTGATGGAGGATCACGTCGAGGTTCGCTTTCTCCACCTCGGCACCGGCCGCGATCACGTCCTTATTGGCGCCCGTGGCACCGCCGTCCCAGATCACCTGTTCCAACCGCCCGATCCCGATGGCCTTGGTATGGTCGCTGGAGGAGGACGTGCTGCCGGGCAGGACTGGCAGTTCGCTGAAGATGTACGCCCCGAGGCCCGTGATGCTCACCTGCGGCAGGTAGGCCTTGTTCGCGTTGGCGATGGTGTACTCGGTGGACTTGTCGATCAGCCCATACTGCACCACCATCGGATGGTTCGCCCGCGCGCGCTCCTGGCAGTGCTCGATCGTCAACTGGGCGTTGCCGGGCGTGGGAACGAACAGCAACATGGGCAGCAGCATCCGGATCACCGTTCGCGTCGTTCGGCGGGTGGTCTTGCGGTACCGTGGCAGAGGTAGTTGAGGATGCATGGGTGCTAAGGCTTGAGCCCTTGGCGGATGAGCGCGATGATGTGGACCTTGCGTGCCTCGAGGAATGCCGCGCGTTGGGCCTTGGTGAATTTCATCAGCTTGCTGAGGCCCTGCACCGTTCCGAAGGTGAAGGCGCACAGGCCCACCACGTCCAGGACGAAGTGCACGCCACTGGCCCGCTCCTGCGGCACCCTCGCGCGTTTGAGCTCCGGCTCCACGGCATCAACGACCTGCTGCAAACTGGCGGGCACGGTGGTGCGCGAGAGCACGGCCGGGTCCCGTTGCATCTCGAACAGGATGAAGGCCGGCAGGCCGGGCGATCGCTCCAACAGCTGGAAGTAGCTGTTCACCAAGGCGGGCACTTTGTCGTGCAGCGATCCCGGTTCCTGTAGAAGCACGTTCAAGGCATGGTAGAACCCTTCGATCTCGTGCACCACCACCTCCTGCAGGATCGCCTCCTTGCTCTTGAAGTAGTAGTGCAGCAGGCCCTTGTTCACCGCGGCCGCGTCCGCCAGCTCGCGCACGTTCACACCGTCCATGCCCTTCTCGCGGAAGAGCTTGCACGCCGCCTCCAGGATGCGGTCGCGTGTGTCCGTTCTTGGCTCCTTGGTCATTTGGGTAACAAAGGAACGGACATTTACCCATTTGTCCAAATTCGGTGTGGTGCAGTGGGTGGTCGGACGCGGTTTCAGTCCCGTGATCGGAAGCGCGATGCCCCGTCGTTCGCGACCCGTTGCCGGTCAGGACGCAGGCTTGTTCGCCTGGCGGGGAAGGTGATGGGCACCGTTCCAAAGGCCGTCATGGCCACCGGACCCGCGCCGCCCTACTTTGCCTCCCCCCTTGATGAAAAGGTCCGGATGGTCATCCATCCTGCCGATCAGCCGCGCGATGGCCGTCCAGTTCATGGGCGCAAGCTCCTCTCCTTCGCCCCTCACCTGGTCTCCCAGGTCGAGCATGTGCTTGAGTTAGTCCAAGCACCCGCCCTGGTAGCTGGTCATGGCGATGGCGTGGGCATCCTCCTGGTTCGCGATGTTCACCACATCCTCCACGCTGCGGTCGTGCCCCAGAGCCTGCCCCGGCCTTGAGCCCAGGTGGATCACCCATGCCTCCTGTAGGCAGGCTCGGCGCCGGTGCTCTGGAAGATCCTTCTCATGATGTTGATAGCGGCGTCATGGCCATCGAAGAGGCCGGCGGTGGTAACGCGCGGATCTTGTGCCTGGGGGCCTATGGAGAGGCTTGGACGAACGTGGACATGGCGCTAAAATACCCGTGCACTGGTGAACGTCCCTGACCTAAAGAAATCGCATCTTCGTCCTGCACAGCCCAGCGCACCATGAGCCCTTCAGCCTCACGTTCCGCCGCCACTGTCCTCGAACTCGCCCTACGCTGGCATGTGGCCATCTCCATGTTCGTGTACGGCATTTCAAAAACGGTGCAGTTCGATGCAACGGCGGAGAACGAGACGCCCGTGAACAGCTTGACCGGTCAGCAATTGATGTGGGCGTTCTATGGCTACTCGCTGGCCTATGCGAAATTTCTCGGTGTGGTGGAAATGGCAGGCGCGGTACTGTTGCTGTTCCGGCGCACAACGCTGCTGGGGTGCCTGGTGGTTACGACCGTACTGGTGAACGTGATCGTGCAGGACCTCGTATTTGGCGTTCTCGAAGGCGCGCTGCGGGCCGCGATCATTTATCAAGCGCTCACCGTGGTGATCCTGTTGATCAACCGGCAACGGGTGACGGCCGTTTGGCAGGCCTTCACCAGCCCGGTGCAAACCACCTCCGCTCTCCGATGGTACTGGCTGGCTCTTGGTGCTGCCGTTGTTCTAGCATGCACCTTGTTCCTTGAGCACGTGGTGACGCATTGAATCCTTCGGGCCGTCGATAGCATGGAGTTGGCCCTAGCGCAGGGCCGCAATACCGGTTCATGAACAGGCACTGCGGTCGAGGCATCTGGCAAGTTCGTGCACGGCCACCCTGCGCCACGTCAACGGAACCGATTGATCGGCTGCTCCCCGCCGATGCACATCCTTCGCAAGCTGTCCGCCCCGTGTTGTTGTTCCCTTGCGCTCGCGGTGTGGTCACAGTGCGTGAACACTGGCGTGCTCACCGGGGCTGCGAGGCCCCTCCTGCCGTAGAGCCTCCCTGCCTACTACAGCCAAGCTCGCTCCACGGTGCCGCACACCCCGGCACGCGGCGGCGTGCCTTTCATACAGCCGAGGCGCACAGGGTCGCTCTCCTGCGCGGACAATGGCTCGGGGCCCTTGGTCTTCGCGGCCAGGCCGATCGGGAATGCGGCCATCAGCAATAGGGTTGGTAACTGGTACTCCATACAACCAAGGTACGGCGGGCGGCCATGCACCTTCAACGCCGTAGAGCACCTCCCTTGCACGAGACACCGACCCATGATCCATACGTGGGGGATCAACTCCACCAACTCCACCAACCCCACCACCGTTCCATGCGAACGCCCCGCACGATCCCATCGGACCATGCGGGGCGCTCAACCCTTCGGCCTGCTCTTACGAAGCCTTGGCTCCAGGAGGGATCGGTGTCGGCACCACGTTCTCCACCGGCTTGGTGCTCTTCAGGTAGGCGAACATCGCCTGCATGTCCTCGGCCTTCATGTCCACCATGTTCTGCCACGGCATGGGCGGCAGCAACGGGCGCGAGCCTTCAAGGCCCTTGTACAGGCCGTGCCGCAAGGCGCGCTCGAACTGCTCGTAGCTCCAGTTGCCGATACCCGTTTCGTCGCTGGTGATGTTGGCGGCGAAGGTGGTGCCCCACGGCCCCACGGCGGCGGTGAGGTCCATGGCCATCAGTGCCCAGGCCTCGGCGTTCGCGGGCACCGGTGGCAGCGGGCGGTCGGCGGGATAGCCGCTGAGGATGCGATCGGGATCGAGGTAAGGTCCTTGCGGCCCCATGAGCTTGGGCGAGTGGCAGTCGTTGCAGCCCATGATGCCCACGAGGTAGCGGCCCCGCTCGATCTTGGAGGCTTCGGTCTCCACGGCAGGTGCGGGTGCTTCTGCCGCCGGTTCGGGTTTGGGGCTGCCGCCGCATGCGGCCAACAGGGCCGTGGCGAACAATGCGCTGAAAGGCTTCAGTGTCTTCATCGGTTGGGTTGATCTTGGGGACTGGACGCCCGGGTGGTGTGGTTTGTTACAGCGCCGCTCCCGGAACGATCTTCGTGACCGGTTCCACCCTCCGGTATCCGCCCTGCATGCGCACCCACCCCATCATCGCCACGCTGCTCCGCCTGCGGCCGCTCTCCGATGAGGCCATCGCCGACCTGCACGCCATCATCCGGATGGAACAGCTCGAGCGCGGCACCGAACTGCTGCGCATCGGGCAGGTGGCACGGAACATGTTCTTCATCCACAAAGGACTGGCACGCGTGTACTACCACCGCGAGGACAAGGACGTCACCGACTACTTCGCCATCGACGGGCAGTTCATCGGTGCGGTGCCCAGCCTGTTCACACAGCAGCCCACGCACAAGGCCATCGAGCTGGTGGAGGACTCCGAGGTGTACCATTTCACCTCGAAGGACTTCGAGGCCTGCTGCGCCAAGCACCACGACCTGGAGAACGTCGCGCGCCGCCTCACCACCTTCGGCCTGATGCTGGAACAGGAACGCATCCAAAGCCTGCGCTTCCATTCCGCCGCCGAGCGCTACGCCCTGCTGGAGCGCACCTACCCGGGCATCACCAACCGCTGCCCGCTGCGCTTCATCGCCTCGTACCTCAACACCACCCCGGTGAGCGTGAGCCGTATCCGGGCGGGCAAGCAATAGGTCGTCGGGGCGTGTCCCCTTGCCGCGCGCAGGGCCCACCCACGGGGCCGGGTGCTCCGCTGTAGTTGCCGGAGGCCCGGCCTGCACCCACGGCACTCCGGGGTCTGCTCGTGCCTCGCAGCCTCCTCGCATCGCCCGCCGCGGCGGGCTGCACGTGGGTGCCGGGCCGCGCCTCCGGCAAGCTGCCGCTCCGCCCCCTCACGCAGCTCCCGTCCGGCGGGAATGATCACGGTATGCGCCCCGCTCCGTCCACTTCCTACCGCGCCAACGCACTTCTTAACACATGTAAAGTGCAAGCCCATTGCGGCCCGGAAGCTTTGTCCCCGCAATGGAAAAGCAACACATCACCATAATCGGCGGGGGCATCGCGGGGCTTACCACCGCCATCGCGCTCAAGCGTATCGGCCACACCGTATCGGTGTTCGAGGCCGCCCCGCACCTCCGCCCCGTGGGCGCGGGCATCAGCCTCGGCCCCAACGCCATCAACGCCTTCGCCGCGCTGGACCTCAAGCAGGCCCTGCTGGGTCGTGGCCGCCTGGTGCGCACCTTCCACATCTTCGACCACCGCGGTGGTATCCTTACGCGCACCCAGGTACCGTCGGACCTGGGGCCGGGCGTGCTCTGCATCCACCGCGCCGACCTGCATGCCTTCTTACTGGAGCAACTGGACCCCAACGAGCTGCACACCGACCGCCGCGTGGCCTCCCTCATCCAGGACCACCAGGGCGTCACCGTGCGTTTCACCGATGGCAGCGAACACCACGCCGCACTGCTCATCGCCGCCGACGGCATCCGCTCCGCCGTGCGCCGCTGCGTACTGCCCCGGGTGCAGCCGCGCTACGCGGGCTACGCGGCCTGGCGCGGCGTAGTACATCTGCCCGGCATGGGCGACATCGCCTCGGAGACCTGGGGCCCCCGGGGGCGCTTCGGGATCGTGCCCTTGGCGGACGACCACGTGTACTGGTTCGCCACCAGCAACGCAACGGAGAACGATGCACGCTTCGCGGCCTTCCGCATCGCCGACCTCCAACGGCATTTCGCCGGGTACCACACGACGGTGCGCCAGGTGTTGGCCCACGCCAGCGACGAGCACCTGATCCACGGCGGCATCCACGACCTGCCGCCGCTGGAGCACTTCGCCCACGGCCGGGTACTGTTGATCGGCGACGCGGCCCACGCCACCACGCCCAACATGGGCCAGGGCGCGTGCCAGGCCATCGAGGACGCGGTGCTGCTGGCTCATTACCTGCACAACACGCCCGACGCCACCACGGCGTTCCGCGCCTTCGAGCAGGACCGAATGCCGCGCACCAGCTGGGTGGTCCGCAACTCGCGCACCATCGGCGGCGTGGGGCAATGGCAACATCCGCTGGCGATCGCCCTCCGCAACGCGCTGATCCGCCGCGTGCCGCCCAGGATCGGCCAACGCCGATTCGACCTGGCCAACAACGTGCGCTTTCCGCACATCCCCGCGGTATCGGAACCGGGCCTGGAAAAGACCACATCCACCGGAACGCGCATGGCCGTCCACCACTGATCGCAACCCACGCACCATCAACATGGCCAGCATGCCCACCACCACACTTCTTGATACAGGTCAAGCGACCGCGGCAACACGCGCTCGGAGCTTTGTACCGCCGAACGGAACGACCACGATGCGCGCCGCGACAACATCCACCATAACCCCGCCCAAAGGCATGGACCTCGCCGCCTACAACCGCTGTGTGGACGCCCATTCCGACGCCCTGTTCCGCTTCGCGCTCAAACACCTGCGCGACCGCGACAACGCCAAGGACATCGTGCAGGACAGCTTCCTGCGCCTGTGGCTAAAGCTCGACACCGTGGACGAGAACAAGTGCCGCAGCTACCTATTCACCACCGCGCACAACCTGATCGTGGACCGCTCGCGCCGCCGCAAGTACGTGACGCGCTACGCCGATGGCCACGAGAACATCCTGGTGACGCACCAGCCCAAGCATGGCCTGAAGGATGAGGTGGACCGCCTGCTGGACACACTGCCGCCGATCCAACGCTCGCTGGTGCTGCTACGCGACCTCGAAGGCTTCGCCTACCAGGAGATCGCCGCCATCACCGGCCTGGACATGACCAAGGTGAAGGTGTACCTGTTCCGGGCGCGCAAGGCGCTGCAAGGGCTGATCGGCGATCCGGCCTTGGTGGCGTGAGGACCTTGGGCGGGTCCTATCCCCCCAAGGCCACCCACGGATACAGTGTCATAGGATGGAAAATGTCGTTTTTCTTCAACAACCGGTATCCTGCTCCGGCCATCTTTGTAACACGGGAAGCATTCCGACCAGGCCGCGCGGCTGATCGGAGGTCCCATATGGTTCCACATCGGCATGTCTGTCAGCGACCGCCCCTCCCCACTGCACGCGATGGTCTATCGCGAGCACGCCCCTTCGGAGGCATTGAAGGGCGTGGTGGACCGCTATTGGTTCTTCCGTTGCTCCGGTCCTGATGTGGAGACCACCGTGCAGCAGTGCATTCCGCTCGGGGTGTCGGAACTGATCGTGAACCTGCGGGGCACCACGCGGGCCTTCATGAACGGCCAATGGGAACGCATGCCCGACACCCGTGTGGTGGGCATGCAACGCGAGCCGTTGAAGTGGGTGGCGAGCGGCAATTGCCTGATGATGGGCGTACGCCTCTTACCCGAAGCGGCCATCGAGGTGTTCGGCGCACCGTTGAAGGTGGTCGACCCCATGTTCATGGGCACACGTGACCTGTTCGGGCCAGGACTGCACCAAGCCTTGGAACCGGTGGTGGAGGCGCAGGACGAAGCGGAGGCCATCGCACTGATGGAGGACTTTCTGCTGCAACGCATGGCCCGTGGCACCAGGTCATCCGTGCGCCTCTCTTCGGCCATGCAGCAGATGCGCGGCCATGGCCTGGGCTTCGACCACCGCACCTTGGGCGATAAGCTCTTCGTCTGCGACCGGCAGGCACAACGGTTGTTCAAGGAACACCTGGGCCTGAGCCCGGTGGCCTACCACCGCATCGTGCGCTTCCGCAAGGCGTACGAACAGGCCACGGAGCGCACCATCGAACGCTGGAGCGACCTCGCGTTCGACCTCGGCTATGCCGACCAGGCCCATTTCAACCGCGACTTCAAGACCTTCGCCGGCGTTACACCCGGGAGCCTGCAAGAAGGCAAAGCTCCCTTCTACCTGCTGCGTAGACGCTTTTCCGAAAGCCTGCAGGGCCTCTTCTTCCTCTGATCGACCGCACGGCACCAGCGGTTCACCGGTGATCCAACCGGCTGGTCGGGCCGCCCAAGAGGAATGTCGGTTTTCATCAATGATCCGTCGCTTTCGTTCAAGGCCGATGGACCCCAAGCGCGCCTATTTCGCACCGTTGAACGAACGCTGCCAAATGGTCATGGACCTCGCCGCCTACAACCGTTGTGTGGACGCCCATTCCGACGCCCTGTTCCGCTTCGCGCTGAAGCACCTGCGCGACCGCGACAACGCCAAGGACATCGTGCAGGACAGTTTCCTGCGCCTGTGGCTGAAGCTCGACACCGTGGACGAGAACAAGTGCCGCAGCTACCTATTCACCACGGCACACAACCTGATCGTGGACCGCTCGCGCCGCCGCAAGTTCGTGACGCGCTACGCCGATGGCCACGAGAACATCCTGGTGGCCCACCAGTCCAAGTACGGCCTGAAGGATGAACTGGACCGCCTGCTGGACACCCTGCCACCGATCCAACGCTCGCTGGTGCTGCTGCGCGACCTCGAAGGCTTCGCCTACCAGGAGATCGCCGACATGACCGGCCTGGACATGACCAAGGTGAAGGTGTACCTGTTCCGGGCGCGCAAGGCGCTGCAGGAACGCATCGGCGACCCTGCGCTGGTGGCGTGATCCATCATGGTCCTTGCAAACTGCCTGTATCCTATCTCCTGCTTAACGCGTCCAGGAACCAACCATTTCCTTCCCATGCACATCGATCGGAACTTGCCCACCGTGGAACCGGGCATGAGCTTCCACAACCCCAGGATCAAGGACCGCGTGTCCTTCCTGGAAACGGCCGCAAGCAGCGGTGGACTCCGCACCGTGGTGTGCGTTGACCTGGCGCCCGGAGGCGGCAATACCCTGCACTGGCACCGGCACTTCGATGAAACCTTCAGACCGGTGGAAGGCACCCTCGGCATCCAGCTGGAGCGGCAGGAATTGCGGCTCACTCCCGGCGAACAGACCACCGCACCGCGCGGCAAAAGGCACCGGTTCTTCAATCCATCCTCCACCGAAGCCATCCGGTTCCTGGTGGAGTTGAAACCCGCCAGTGATGGGTTCGAACGGTGCATCGCATACGCCTACGGGCTCGCCGACGATGGCCTCACCTCCTCCACCGGCGTGCCCAAGCGGCCCGCCGACCTAGCGATGCTGGCCTATTGGGGCGACACCTACATGCCCGGCATCATGGGCTTGGTGATGCGCCTCTTGCACCGCTGGGGAGGCCGCCTCGTCCGAAAAGAGCAGAACCTCGAAGCGCTTCTCCGATACCTGTCCACCGCAAGGCATCGCAGGGACTCCGCACCTCAACCCGCCTAAGCACCACCCGAACCATCCGCTTCCACATGACCATCCTGCATCACTTCCTGCGGATCCTGCTACTGTGCACCTGGCCCATCCTCTGCGCCCTGCTGGCGTGGATCGCACCGCAATGGGCCCAAGCCCAGGACAGCACCTACGCCATCCGCCCACGCCTGCTGCTGGACTTCCCGCTGATCGATGCACCCTACGCGTGGCATGCGGCGCAGATGGCTGCCAACAAACGTGCAGGCCTCAGCGATGGCACGGAGGCAACGGTGAACGCGGGCGACCTGCTGCGCGGCTACGAAAGCCCCTCCATGCAACAGGCACTGGCCGTGACCAAGGACCTGCACGCCACCAACTACTACTTCACCAACAAGCTGTGGAACGGCCTGATCAAACCCACGAACAGGAAACGCTACCTGTGGAACCGGATCGCAGCGAACGCTCAGGCCGGTGTGGTGGACTACCTGCTGGCCTATCAGCTCATGGTGTTCGGCCCGGCCTGGATGCACGAGGAGTTCCACCGCAACGGCACCACCCAGCGAGGCATCTCCACCTTCAACGAGACCTATTACCGTTTCGGCGGCGGCATCGCGAGCGCTTCCGTGACACACGTGTCCGACAGCGACATGGTCCGCTTCAAGCGCGATGCGCCGAACGAGCTCGTCCGCAGCTTCGCTTCGGGGATCGAAGGCCAGTACGCCCTGCTGCGCAACATGCAGCAGGACAACTTCTTCGAACGCACGAACTACCCCAACGTGGCCATGAACATCCTGCTCACCAAGCAGGCCGTGGGCTACGTGCGACAATTCCGCGCATCGGACTACGACCGCAGCATCGACACCATGAACTACTACGGCGAGCAGGTGGCTGAGCGTGACTTCGTGGGCTGGGACTTCACCGCCTGGGTGTACGACCTGCACCGCCCCGACGAACCCTACACCGCGCGAGGCACGCATCCCTTCGGCCCGGGCATCGACCGGGTGATCAAGCGCGCAGACCTCACGCCCGAGGAGGACGCCTACCTGAAACGCATGGGCGACCTGCAGTACCTCAACTTCCTCTCGCCCGACATGATCGGCATACACGGCATCCGCCTGGGCCACGATACCCGCTTCACCTTCGCTGTGCGGCACGTGCTCACCTCCTTCGGCTACGACCTGGGCGGCGACCTGCTGCTGGACCGGCGTGGCCGCCATTGGTTGCTGGGCATCCATACCTACCACAACCACGGCAGCAGCTTCGGCGGCGTGGAACTGATGCGGAAGGGCTTGCGCCTCGGCCATGGTGACCGGTCGGCCCAGCTGGACCTGCGCGGCATGCTCTGGCTACAGCCCGAGAACAGCGGCTTCTACGATACGAAAGGGAAGGCCGGCGGCCTGCTCACGGTGCGCGCCGCGTTCCCGCTGGGCGGATCGCTGAAGGCCTACGCCGAGGCCGAGGGAAAAACACAGGGCTGGGTGATGGCGAACCCGTACCTGAAGGACAACCTCAGTATCCGGGCGGGGATCGCGTTGGATGTGCGGAGGTGAGCGCGGGCGCCAACCATCCGCCACGCCCAGCCGCCACTCATCACATCAGCGGCCGTGCCCGGTAACATCGAGCATCGGTTACGCGTCCCGCCTCCTACACAACAAGATCGACACATGAAACACATCCTTACCCTTCTCGCCCTGAGTGCAGCAGCATCCGCCGTGGCTCAGCCCATCCTCACATTCAACGGCAACGCCCCGCAAACGGGCACCAGCTACGAAAGGCGCTTCAGCCCATACATCGCCCCAGGGCCGGGCGGTGCAGGACAAGTGTGGGATCTCAGCAGCCTGACCACCGACAGCACAGCGATGGTATCCCTGGTCGATCCCTCCACCACCGCCTATGGTGCGCAATACCCCGCGGCCACCGTGGCCGAAGTGAGCGACGGATCGACCGTGTACTTCCAAGCGACCCCCAACGGTGTTGTCATGCTCGGTTACGAAGCAGATGACCTGCCCGTGGTCTTCAACGACGGCGGCCGCTTCATGAGCTTCCCTTGCAGCCACCAGACCACCTGGACCGATACGTACGGCGGTACGTTCCAAGTGGAAGGTTCCGATGTGGAGCTCTCAGGCACCATCACCGGCACGGCGGACGGCCATGGCACGCTCATCCTGCCGACGGGATCGATCCCCAATGTGCTGCGCGTGCATTGGGTGCAGGAGGAGGAGATGTCCATGGGCATGTTCACCTTCACCACCGTGTTCAACAACCACCTCTACTACGTGCCCGGCCAGTCCTACCCCGTGGTTCAGACGACCAGTGCCACTTCCGAGATGCTGGGCAACACCATCGTCACCGAATTCACGCAATGGACCGATGACCTCACCACGGGAACACCGGAAGCCGACGCCACCCATGCAGCGCTCCAGGCCTTCCCCGTCCCCACCTCGGGTGAGTTGAACTTCACCATCCCGGCACATTTCAGTGGCACGCCGTTGATCACCGTCACGGATGCCACCGGGCGGATCGTACGTGGTGTCCGGAGCATCAGCACCCGGGGCACCGAGGGCCGGATGGATGTGAGCGCCCTGCCAGCCGGTGTGTACCAGTGTACGGCCATCGACGAGCTGGGCCAGCGCGCCACCGCGCGGTTCATCGTGCGATAGTGCGACCTTCCTTCAATAGAGGTCCGGCGATAGCTCGGGGAAAAGCAGCGATGCGGACCATTCCAGCATCTCCGCTTTCCCCTTTGAAGGCACGGCTCTTCCGCAGCGGATACCGGTTGTGCGGATGTGCGTGTGAGCGGGTCAGGCCGCCCGGGCGGGCTGTCCGCTGTGGTGGCCTGGCCCGGGCCGGCGTCACCGGGGCTGCGGGGTCCCTCCTGCCGTCGGGCCTCCTCGCTCCACAGTGCCGCATGGCCCGGCCTGCGGCCAGCCGCCGCTCCCATCCCTGGCGGGGAGCAGCGTTCCTCCCCACATCCGCGTCCTACTTGTACATTCGTTCATCATGCGCGTCGCTCTGATCGCCTTTGCCCTGCTCCCGTGGTCGGCAAGCGCCCAGAGCTGGTGCCCGCCTGGAGCGACGTGGACCTACACGTACTCGAACAGTTGGACCACCGAAGGCTTTGCGCGGTTCACGTTCATCGGGGATACGGTGATAGGCTCGGACACATGCCAGTTGATCGATGCGTTCGCCGAGGGTTGGTACTATCCGTTCGACACAGCGTTCCACTACGACATGGGACCGGTGGTGACCAAGACCGACGGTGACCTGGTGTCCATTCTGACTTCGATCGGCTTCGATACGCTGTACTGGTTCGCCGCGGCACCAGGGGATCATTGGGAGATCACCATGAATGATGGAAGTACAAGCCCAGGTTCGATCACGATCGTGGACACGGGAACAACCACCGTTCAAGGTGTGCCCCTGCGCTATCTCGCCACCAACGGCGACACCATTTACGAGCGGATAGGCTCTTTGTACTCCTTCATGTTGCCCTGGGTAGGGTTCGTGATCGATGCTGCGAGCGGCCCGTTACACTGTTATGAAGATGCGGATATCAATTTCCAGGCATCTTGGTGGAATTATGGCTGTGAAAGCTGGCTCACGATCAATGCACCGCTCGATCCGTCCGTGACGACCGTCTTCCCCAACCCCGGCACCACCCACTTCACCCTTGTCTTACCGCCAGGCCCGCACACCATCACCCTCCTCGATGCCACCGGCCGCCTGGTGCTTCAACAGCGCACCACCGATCCCCGTCCGCTGGTATCCACGGAAGCACTTCCCGCCGGACTGTACCGAATCAGCATCCGCGATGGTTCCGGCAGGTTGACCGGCACGACCTGGGTGAAGGAGTAGTGCGGCGCGGCTATCCCATCATATCGTCGGCGAACACGTAGCGCTTCTCCCCGGTCAACGGGTCCTTCTCCACCTTCGGCTTGGCGAAGACCTTGTGCGCCAGGTAGAGTGCGATCGCCCCGATGGAAACGCTCAGGAGCCGACCGACCAGGTTCCAGGGATCCGCCCCGTCCTTCAGGATGAGTTGGAGCTCACGGAGCAGCCCGAACGCACCCAGCACGTTGCCCCAGCCCACCCACTCGAACACCTGCCCCTGCCACCGGTAGAGGGTCCACCCCATGAGCAATGTGGCGATGGGCACCAGGCTCAGGTAGGCCGTCGCTTGATCCAGGTGGACCCCACTGCTGAAGACCTGCCGCAGGATACGCAGTACGGCGGAGAGCACGATGATCGCCAGGAGGGCGAGGTGCAAGCTGCGGTACTTCTCACGTGCATACGAAGTGGGCATGTAACGCAGCCATTCGGCCAGCTTCCCTGGCTTCACCTCGGGGAATTCCATCCGCAGGTTGTCGAACGCCTGCTGCTTGGGTATGCCGAAGCCCAGCAGTTCCTGGGCCTTGGCTTTGGCCGCCTTGTTGCTCATGGGTCCGCGAAGATCGTCGGTACCATGGCTCCGCCCGCACCGCACGACACATCCAGCAGCCGTTCATCCAGCATCCACGCATGCCCGCACCTTTCGGCCATGACCGGCAGCAGCGTGGTCGGCCGATCTTCGGTTCCAAGGGGCCCGGACCTCGACGGTATCCCTGGGAACGTACGGCCCTGGGATGGCCCGCATCCTCCACCATCGTTCCGGCGGCCACCTTGGTCCGTCAGGCTCGTCCTTTTGCCAATACCGCCCTCGCGAAATCATGGCCGATCGCCATGATCTCCTCGCTGTGGCGCAGGTCGAACATGCCGAAGCGGGAAAGCTCCGGCGGCTCGATGTACCAGCGGCAACCCTGTGCGGAGCGGCCCACCATCTCCCGGAAGCTGAGGTGGAACACGCGGTCGATGGTGCCGCGTACGGATCGACGGCCCGTCCATGGCGGAAGCGGGTTCACATACACGGCCACGGTGTCCGCGCGGCGGTCCTGGAAGGGCTCGATGGGCAGGTTGTTGCTCAGACCGCCGTCCACGTACGGTGTGCCGTCGATCACCACCGGCGGGAAGATCACCGGCACGGCGCTGGCGGCCAGCAGCGCGGGAACCAATGGGCCGTTGCTGAAGATGCGCTGCCCGCCCTTGGCCAGGTCGGTGGCGCTCACGTAGAGCGGCAGGCGCAGTTCCTCGAAGGTCCTCACCGGCAGGAAGGTCTCGAGGAACTCCCCGATCCGACGCTGGGACAGCATCTCGCCGCGCAACACCCGCCAGCGCATAAGGTGCAGCCGCCATTCCTTCATCACCAGCCGGCTGATGTCCGCCGGGTCGACGCCCGCCGCCACGAAGGCGCCCACCAAGGCCCCGGCGCTGGTGCCGCTGATGGCGGCCGGCGCCATGCCCGCCTCCGCAAAGGCACGCAGCACCCCCACATGCGCCAAGCCACGTGCACCGCCACCGGAGAGGACAAAGGGCAGGCGTTCCATCCTTGCAAAGATGATGAGGGGCCGGCCACCTTCACCCAGGGCTATCGGGTCTTAAATCGGAGCAAGCGTTCGCGGAAGGCATCGGAGTAGGAGGCTTGCTTGCGTTTGAGGTTCAGGGAGAGCCTGGGGGTTTGGTCCAGTTTGCAGAGGTTCAGGGCCCA